>Ga0247782_1000015_pt1 | contig 255395 bp, 189 predicted proteins | sample UWRJL019104C5_FD_179928 | JGI IMG/M metagenome (GOLD analysis project Ga0247782, IMG submission 179928) | Plant litter microbial communities from Arlington Agricultural Research Station in Wisconsin, United States - UWRJ-L019-104C-5 | ecosystem: Environmental > Terrestrial > Plant litter >...
GAAAATCCCACAATGTCATGTATTGTAGAGTTTCTTTCCTTTTACTTCCTCATCCGTAGATCTTCGGCAATAGATCAGTCATACATAGGAGCCTTGTTTCCTCTAAAGTGACGCGCTTGCAACTGTTACCTATTCAAGTACCTAAGGTTAGGTAGCCATGAAACCAGAGGTACAGACAGCCTTAATTAACCTAGGTACCTAATCAAGGGAATGAACGACACCCTCTCCCGAAGCAGAAGAAGAAGCAGTTCCCAACTTACCTGCCCGCCTACCTCCGCTTGGTACTTATTTAATTAACCCTCTCTTTTACCTCTTTTTTTCCCAAGATGTTGCTTACGTACGCATTTAAGGTGGTGAGGTAGGTAATAAGACGACCGACCCTGAGCGTACTCGTATATACAGCTCCTGTAAGTAGGTACCTAATAACTTTGCAATACCCTTACGAACGTCACAACTCGTTCGTCTAGTATAAAGAACGCCTCAGACTTCTTATACTACTGCAAAGCTGATCTATGTAGACGAGCGAGCGAGTGAATGCCCCGCGCAAGTTAAGTCAGTCAACACCTCTCGCACACAACCGACTGCGCACAAAATGCCCATCGCCAACCTAGTTGTACTAATCACGTTATTCACGAACCTGATATTCGGACAATGTGAAGATATCGATATGGGGAGGTATAAGTTCAGCTTTCATTTTCAAGGTAGCATACAGCGCGAAAGTCTCAGCTATGCTAACTATAGTCTGTACGTATCTCCCCCCAAAAGAAAAAAAAAAAAGAAAAAAAAAAAGATCCCCTTCTGGCTTTCTTTTTCCCATCTAAAATTGTTTTTGGGAGTTGTTGGGCTACCGAGAAGTCTCGACGCTTAACGTTAAAGCGGAGTGCGGGAATAACAAGTAGGTAGGTAGCAAGCGGCTGATTGCAATGCAATGTGTAAAGCCTTGACAATTTGTTACCACTGCAACCTTATCTCTTTAGCAGTAGACAAGCTCTCTTCATAGCATTCATCTGGCCAAAACTTGATAGCTTATATCCAGCTAAAACACATACCAAGGCCAAGAGCACAAAGGCAGCCATAGTTTCTGCTTCATTCCTTCCTCTTCTTCTCTCCCCCCTTTTCTGTCCTCTGTAGACATATCTGAATCTCAACCCCTTAAAAATTTGTTGCTAAATTAAAGGTCGTATGAGTGCATAGACGCACTAAAAACTGGGTCTTCTTACTGGGTTGTTGAAGACTGTCCGTCGCAAAGAAAAAAAATCGAAGGGCAAAACCCGCGATTATGGTTGAAGCGGGGATATCTCTGAAAACGCCAAAACAATGTTGTTGGAGGGGGTATATACAGGTGCAAAAGGGGTATAAAACATTGTCATGAATGAGGTAACGGGTAATTCATCTGGACCGAGCACACGAGGCTGACCACAGGCTCAAGGTCACAGGTGACCTGGCAAATTACGCCGAATTCTATCGGAATAACTACCAATGGATGAAGATCGTAATGTCGTGGTATAAGGGGCAAAAAGGGTAAAACTCCAAAAACGCTCGTGATTTGGAGGTTATGTCCCGCCGCCAGGGTCGAAAGAATGCTGATGATGAAAGAGTTGAGTTGGAAAAAGCGTCAACGACGCCTTATTGGCACCTACGTGCAAGAGATGCCATGCGGAACTTGATTGTGTTCCACAGTGCCAAAGATGCCGTTTGATGTATGAAGGGATGCCGGATGATGATCAAGTAGGAGTAACGCCGTATCGTAAAAGTTGAGTTTCAGAAAACCAGACCGGCCAGCCTACCAACCATGCATATCCTTCCAAACCGGCTGTGCCTCAAACGCCACCAAATGCATGATAATTATACAGAACCGAGTTGAAGAAGGGCCTGAATCGCCTCGCGCTCTTGCGCATCGGAGGAAGCAGCCAGGGCGTCCAGGTCGATGTTGTCGAGGCGAGGCTCTCGAAGCATGCGAGTATTCGAAGAGAAGGATCGGTAACCTCCCGTTTTAAATCCACGATGAGAAAGATAGTCTGCGCCACGGCGGGCCTCGGCAGGGCTAGAGTAAGAGCCGGCGCGCAGAGCAGCAGCGCCGACAGCTCCCCAGTCCTCATCGTCGGTTGCGTCTTCCGGGTCATCATTCATGTTGACATCGCAGACGTCGGGAGCCTCCGAGCAGGACGCCGAGCCAGGGCCATCGAGAGAATCCAGAGACATCTTGTCTGCCTCGTGCTCGGGCATACTCGCGTATCGATCATCGTGCGAGAAAGACACCGAGTTCCCGTTACTAACAGCACGGACGTTGAGGCGAGGCCTGCTGGTGCCCCAAGACATCCTATTTGCAATGGGGATGCTTGTTGGGTAAGAGCCCGAGGAGCTCTCGTCGGATGCCGGCCGGGGAGAAGTATGGCGCGAACGACGGCCCCTTCTTTTCGCGCTCCACCGACCCCAGCCAATCTTCTTAAACTCAACTTCACCATTCACTCCACCCCGTTCGGCGCCATGTCCTTGTCCACGTCCTTCTAACGCGGCAACCACTAGTCTTCGCGCCTTGGTCGGAGCGATACCAGCAAAGCCGGGAACTGATGTTGTGAGGTAGCCCATGATGTGCCGGATGGCCAGAGGCCCGTGGTTTAGGAGGATCTCTGGGAGATGGAATTTCGCAAGCAAGGCGGGCGTGATGTCTCCTGCAGCCTCGAAGGACGAGGAGACAGCCCGGCTAGGCTCGGATTCGTCGTGGAGATCAAGATCCGAGTCGATAGGGTCGAGCCGGGCTTTCTGTAGCTGGGCTATGAGCCCATGGGGAGGGAGTCCTGGTGAGATGGAATTGGGGGGAGTCGGAAGGGGATGAGCGCCTGTCACAGAGCCATTCCTGGCAGCCGCTACACCAGTGAAGGTGTCTCGGCCAGCTTGGAAAGCCATGGGGATATCGCGAGCAGCAGTAGCAGATGCCATATTTGCCATATGAAAAATCTAGAACTTCGTGACGTATCTAGAAGGTGAAGCGACAGACGATCAGTAATTTGTTTGAATAAAAGGAGTGTGTGACGCGTGGAGGACACGGTCGGGTTGGCTGTCTGCGTGGTCGAGATGGCGGGTAGGGGATGACGATAGACGACTGAGTCACTCAACGCCTAAACTGAGCCGACTTACAGCACACAAAGTCCGAAATAGGTACTAAATAACAATGTGGCAATCGGGCGGGCAACTTGAAGTTCTTTGGTTCTCGAATAAATGCTTATGCGATGACAAAGATCGAGGAGGCAGTCTGGCAGTGCTGACGCGATTATCTTGACTGTGACAAGTAGACTCTTTTCTTGAGTGTTGTGATTGTTCTTGTTTTTCTGTTGTTGTTGATGGAGGAAAGGGTCAAGCCCAAGGAGGTGAGCAGCGACGATTACATACCGCCTTATTTTACTTGAATAACTAACCAACACACACAAAGGGTTAGGCAATCTGGTAGGTACTGCTGTACCTATGAGGTATGTAGTGTCTGTCCACTGTCCACAGCCCGTCAAGTACCTGCCCCGTGCTATGAGTTGTGCCTGCTCAGTGGTTATCAGCGCTGTCTTTTAGTTTGCTATCTTGCATGGCATCGTACCAAGGCGTGTGCATGTACTGCTGGAAGTAGTTGGGTTGTACCCCTTGGCCTGCATTCTGGTCGTCCGTGTACCCGTCATAGACATCATTACATCAGTATCAGTGCGAACCTGAAGGGGGGTGTGCCGTACTCCTTCTTTGGATCATGCGCATGCTCGAAATAGGCATCACGCAGCACAATATCGGCTTATAATTGGCTTATCCAAGATTAGTTCTGCATAGTGAAGTACAGCTGAGATGTCTTATTAGTAGGAAAGGGGGCGTGGCCTTATAGGGCCGTCCTTTTCCGTTTTGGAATGGCTTGCTTTAATTATGTTCTTTCAGCTTATTAGCCTTTTATTTTAGGTATAGTTGCTTGTCTATCTACCTATGGAGTACTTATCTGCTCCTGCTTTGGAAAGACAAGATCCATTCCCCCAGCTAGTGGGAGAAATTGAGAATCACTTAAGATCATGGCTTGGTGTCTTACCAATTTCAAAGGCGGTGTCACCAAAAGATTCATATCTAGAGATATACAAAGCCTGTTGAAGAGTCAGCTTGAGTAAAACAGTCTCGTATAGCTGGGTCTTTCATTTGTCAGATTAGAGATGATGTTTGTCCCAGTAAATCTGTGTAGGTAGGGAGGTGACGAAAATTATGGATGGCTATCTAGGTAGTTGAGTTACTACATAGTATGATGTAGGTGGGCTGTCTCTCTCTGGGATGTGTACTAATAATATATTTATTCCTCACTTAAGCCCCTAAAAAACAATAATAAGCACACATAGGGCACGTGAGAAAGGAATGCTTAGCTTACTGGTGGTGAAATTCCTCTCGTTTAGGAAAATCTGTGGGTTCTAACCTTTCTAGAGAATGAACGAGCTCTTGTTATCCCGTAGTTGGAAATCGGCACACTGGAGGATGGTCGGGAATGGTCGCGTGTCCTTATCATGGATTGCCAGGGCAAACTTCCTGTTCTACAGAGAAGGCTGGCGAAGACTGATAACCGCTACCGTAGTATGGGTAGTAGGATCTACTGCGACACTGTAATCAACAACCCTGCAAATTTGTCAGGTTTCGATTGAAGTGTTTGGTTCGAAGCATGCATACTGCTTTCTCGCGTTATTGCTGCTCCTTGTTTCCGCTTCAGAAAAAAGGCTCGTTAGGATGATGTATGGAGGGCCTATTATGGACTCTACAGCTGTACCGGGGAACTGATGACGACTGGAGCACCTACCCGGTTTAATGGCTGAGTTCGCGTTCGTACCGTGACCTCGGTGCCAGGGGATATGGTCCGGCCTAGCCGTGGAATCTTCTACGACCTCTTAGATTAGATACACGGAATGCTGTCGGGTGTGGATGTAGCCAACTTTGCGGTTAGGGGCTCTTCTGAGCGGAAGTCTGAGACGGCGAATGCTCATTATGATTACAAGAGTGTTTATTCTCGGAGTGCGACCAGGTACTTACCTATCTGCTGAAACTCCGATTGTGCACAGCTTGTATGGCTACCCAGTCGCAAGGATCGTTTGTATGGGGGTTCATCGATACCTCGTACTAGGTATTCTCGCCTTCGGTAATGTGTATAACAAAATCACGCCAGTGATATACTCATTTTCCTTGTGTTTACGCAATTGGTGCGCCTACTAAGCCTGCAGTTACTCGAACAGCGGCAACTCGAACGGGAGGGGGGACATGTGCTTCGGTCTCTTTTGTTCTGTGGCTAATAACGAAATATCGATAGCAGTATGTAGATTTCACGTTGTGCAAGATCTTTCTTTTGATTGGCCGAGTGTTCCTTTCCGCATACGAGTCCATCCCGGACCATTGCATATACTTAAACATACAGCATACATCACAGAAACAACGTCATACCACCAGCCATGACGGACGCCGGTTTACAGCAGTGGGCTCTTTCGGCCACTTTCAAAAGTGGCTGCAACGGATCTGAGTTTCTTCCGTCCTGGTTGAAATGGGTTATTCGCTGCTGACTTGCCTATTATGATGTAGGGTGCTTTGTAGTAAATGTATGTCAAGGCTGCGTCGCAGGTCGATAAGTTGCTCAGTTGGATGCCGAGAATTGTTGTCTTGGCCGTCTTTTGGTCGCGTGATCCATTCTTGGTGCCTCTGCTTCGGCTGCACGAAGATCATTCGTCTCCAAGTCTTGTTCAGCGTTTTACACTCTTACCCCGCTAACAGGGTGTACCAAGGATTAAACGGCGCCCCGTTAGCCAGTACTTCCTCCACGTTGTCGGACGAAGTGACGGCACACATTTCTGGCCAGCCATCCGGAACTTTGATGGGGTCACAGCCCGCATTTGCTGAATAGATAGATGGAACCATCTACTGGTCTGTACTGGTGAGTGGATGTGAACAACCTTGATGGCCATCGGAGGTAGTTGATAATTGGGCGCTAATACCCTATGTGGGTATAGCCGTCCCAGCGGCTCCATCACATTGGCATGTCCACTTACCCGCTCTATTCAGCTGAATTTGTTCAGTTTCGATAAGCCCTCAACAGACAGCGGCGCTCTAGAAACACAGCAATGTGCGTGTAATATTGTGACATGAGAACACGGCTGAGGTAGTGCCGATGCTCCGATGCTCGGAGTTTCTCGAAGCGGAAATGACTGCTGTGCAACACTAAGTGCCTCGGGATTGTCCGTACCATCGGTGCGATACCTTATCGTGCAGGAAAGCTTGTGTGGAGGTAATCGAATTTGCCCGAGGTCCAGCAGCTCTGAGATAGTTCGATAGATCGGTCTAAGTTGTGCATCGCGTGGAGTTCAAGCCCCGAACACGTACTGTCGACAGGCCTGCAAACATGTTAGTGTTTCTTCATCGTTTCGGTGTGAGGACGGAGCTTCTAACCGCCTTGAGAACGTTGAGTTTCTGCTGCGATTGCGTGTAGACTTGTCGATATTGTTGGATACTTTCCTCCAAGACAACCTCCTTCGTCGTGCGTCCTTCGCAGATAGCCTTCATTTTCAGCTCCATCTCCTTGCGTAGAAATGGTTTGCCAAGACTGGTCTCAAAGTTCATCCGGTCGAAGCCCTCAATCAGAGCCACACCAAGTTGGGTTGGGATGAATTCCATCACGCCACTGCGTCCGTTGGCCGTAGCAGCTCCTCCCCTCCCTCCACGCCCGCCTCTTCCACGCCCACCACGAGCGGAACGGCCGCCGCGGCCACCTCCATCTGGTTCATCGACCTCCATTGCATCACCCTCCGCTTCCGGACGGCTCGTTCTGGGAACCACGCGAGCGTAGTCCCTTTCCTGAATCTTTTGGATGTGCTCCGCCATTGTGGCATCGGTTCCGATACCATTAGCATCCATGAGGGCTATCAAATCCGCCTCGGTGAGGTAGTTGGGAGGAGCAGTCTTTCCTTCGGTCATCATGGCTTCCGTAGGTTCGAACATTTCCCCTTCTGTGAATTTGGGAAGCTGCACGCTTCCCGTCCACTTGTCGTAGACGTACACTTCGAGGTAGTTCCGTTCTAGAACAACAACACCGTGTGCGTGGAAAGACTCTTTGCCGTACAGAATATCCACATCAGTAGCAACACCCTTAGCATCTTCCGAGCAGCAAGCCAGAAACCGCCGAACGACAAATTCGTATACCTTCTTCTCTTGCTCGTTGAGCACCGAGGGCGCTGCAAAAGTGATCGGATGGATTGGGGGGTGTGCTTTGTCGTCATTCTTACCTTGTCTTGGTTGCTGGAATCCACCGTCGACAAGATTCTGAGCGAAATTCCCCCAAGCCTGAGATTGCGTTTGCTTCTGGACAAGTGCTCTGAGGTTCATACCAGGGTCAAATCTGTCGGTCTCCGTTCGAGGGTAGCTGATGAAACCCTTGTTGTAAAGCTGTTCCGCAGTTTCCATGGCTTGTTGGCCCGTCATGCGCAAAAATCTAGTAGCCATTTTTTGAAGCTCTACTGTAGTGAGCGGCAAAGGCTTCCATTTCTTCGTCGGTTTCTCTTGAACTTTGGTAACTCTGGCCTTCTTAGCCGCCAAACACCGTTCATATAGTATGATGACGGACGCCTTGTCAAAGAGTCGATGGCGAGCCCAGCTGAAATTGACGTCGATGCCATCACGCTTATGCAAGACCTTAATACTCCAGAAAGGCTCTGGCTTGAAGTTTCGGACTCGAAAGTAACGATCTACCACAAAACCTAAAGTTGGGAATTGACACGATCCTAAAAAACGGAATGAATGAGAATGAATGCACGAACTTTGGCATTGGGTTTGGGGCGCACCGTAGCTCAATAGCAAATCTTGGAATGGGCCGCCGAGTGTCTTCAGACTGGTGGTGAGGAAGCGAGTGAACGCGTAACCTATTCTCAGGTCTAATTCGATCCGAGATGCAACGGCGTTGACTTGCTTGTGATCTAGATTTATTAGATTCTGGGATGCATTTATTATGTGCCTATAATATGTTAGCACCCTTCAAATGAGGTAGATGAAAACAGGATGAAGCATGGGAAACTGACGCTCTCTCGATGTTGCTAAATTTCGCCCTCTTAATATCGAGGGTACGGTTTCCCTTCCTTGCGGCCTCGCAAATCTCGTGACCGATATATTCCCCTTCTCTATCGCAATCCGTCCATATGCACAAGGCATTGGCATAGCGTGCTTGCTTTTCTATATTCTCCGCAACCTTGGTCTTGTCCTATAGTCATAAAGTTCAGGGTGTGAATTTGTGTACGGACCAGATAGGAAACAAGGTGAAAATAGCCTCTTACCGCTGGAACAACTACATTCACCGGGGCGTCGAACAGCCGAACTGGGGGCGGGTAGTCCCATTTCTTGTACTCGGAAGGGAACTCAGCAGTAGTGATATGCCCGAGGACCGAAGTCATGGTGACTTGACACTTGCCCCAAGGGCGGCCGAAGTCATAATCAAAAACGTAGTTCTTGATGTATTTTTCCGGGGTGTTGTGCTATATATAACATGAGCGACGTGCTTGCTTCGATTACAAAGATTGCGAGACGAACAGTTTGAACCTCACCACCAGAGAGATGATTGGCCACAGCTTTTGCAATAGAGGGCTTCTCAGCCACGCATAAAACTCTCATGGTAGACTTGAATCGCGATAACGCACTCTGGACGCTAACTGCTGGAAAAATGTGAAGCCCCTGAAAACCGACATGGATGCTGAATCGAATAGCCATGGACTAGCCTGCCGGTGCTGATGTTATGGTAAAGTCATAGAAGTGTTACGGATCTTGACTTGTGCTTATTTCGGAATATCCGCGTCGTGTAGCTGTCAGGCGTCGACGCGTAGCAGGTCCTCGCTATGACCCAGAAAGCTTTGAAGATTTTTTCCTCAGCCCATAAGGGTTTTGATTATTTTGCGTCTACACTGTAGGCTCTACGAGGTGCATACCCCCAATAATCAACCGATAAAGGCTTGTACCTGCTGGCCTGTTAGTGAGGCTCCGTGTTGTAACTTGAAGATTTTCCACTACTACAACCGCGGGAAGTGGGATCGCAACAAGCCTACCCTGCAGAGGGCATTGATTCCATCCACGTGCTTGAATTGGATATGTAAAATTCGGTTCAAGCTTGCTGCAATGCAATAGCACACATGGACGTATGGGAAAGTACCGGAATGCAAATAGCCGTCTTTGCGCACCTGATCCGTCAGGTGCTTCTGCGTTGTGGCTCGTTTGCAGGCCGCGGTTCTACCAGAATCCAAGCTTAAGCATCAAACCCAAATACAATCAACGGATCGTGAGCCCTTGCGCCAATCATATAAAGTTAGGTATCGACTAGGTTAGCATAGCTGAAGATGGGTGAGTTAGGTACGTTAGTTAGGCGTTTAGTATAGCACACCAGCTATAGCCGTACAGCGTTGAATAGGTAGGTACCCACTTATTAGCGGTAGCATTAGGCTGTGTCTCATCAGTTATTGGCCGTGACTCCGGAGCTGAACCATGACGTCTTATTTGTCGCTTTCAGATTTCCAAATCATGATGTCGTCCTTCCGATCGTCCGCTTAATGGCAATGTTTCCAGTATAAAGGAGGAGCTTTTGGATTAACAGAAGAGAACAGCCTCTACAATTACACATGCGTGATGGCTCTGCCAGTTGTCAAGTCCCTCGAGGACTGCGCCGATTATGCGAACGTCGTCGAACCCTTCTTACCCCAGCTCTACGAACTCCCTTCTAGACTTCTTCACACCGTAACGAGTCGCGAGTCATTGCTCGATTTATACGCGAACACCAACCCACTCATCTCGGGCTTCGCGTTCTCTATATTCCTCGGTTGCATCGTTTTGGTAGTCTCTGAGGTTAACCGTAACTATTCCCAGGTGGACCGGCTCTGGAGCGTATTGCCTACGTTCTACAACGCTCATTTTGCCGCCTGGGCGCACCTGAACAACCTACCAAGCCAGCGGGTGGACTTGGTTCTGTTCTGGAGCGTTATATGGAGTGTATGTGGCCTATTCCAAGACCCTAATAACTGTAACCTAATGCTGTCCGTCCAGGCTCGGTTAACTTTCAACTATTGGCGCAAAGGTGGTTATAATGTTGGCGCTGAAGATTATAGATGGTTTGTAGCGTTCTGGATTACTCACTGTCTATATGTGCGTGTTCTGACGGTTAAACAGGGAGATCGTTCGAAAATACTGCCACCCGGTGATATTCCACTTATTTAACCTGACCTTCATCTCGTTTATACAAAGCATTTTACTATTCCTCCTTGCCGCCCCGACATATATCATTCTGCTCGCCTCGAATATCGAACCGAAAATTGGTACTGCCGACATACTATTTGCTGCCACTGAGCTAGCCCTTGTACTATCGGAGTGGTTCAGTGACCAGCAACAATGGGGTGCATACCAGAACTATCCGTGGGGATGAAACAACGTTGACAATATTATAGATTACCAAGCCGCGAAGAAAGAGTACCAGAAGACGGCTAGGATTCCCCGTGATTGCAGGTATTCCCTCGAAGACCTGAACCGGGGCTTCATCACATCGGGCTTGTGGGCATACTGCAGACATCCCAACTTTACAGCGGAGCAGACCATCTGGCTCGTTCTCTACCAGTGGAGCAGCTTCGCTGGCAACGTTGCTTATAGCTGGGCAGGGTTTGGTGCACTGTTTTTGGTTATGCTATTCCAGGGATCGACCTGGCTAACCGAGCTGATTACGACTGGGAAATATCCCGAATACAAAGCATATCAGAAGCAGGTTGGAGTGTTGCTTCCAAGTCTACGTCCCTACAAGGCACCAATAACCACCCCGAAGATCATTCGGACGAGCGACCTGGCAAAGCGACAGAAGGCCAAGCAAAAGTAGGCGTTGCCTAAATGATTGGTTTGTAAGGAGAGGTGTCCAATGGGGTTATGTGAATCATACTATCATACTATCATGAGTCTTATCAGGCATTAAGATGTTTGAAAACTGCATTATGACGCAGCTAATGCATATATAAAGCCGGTTATCGTAAATCAAAGGCTATTAGAATACGAGCAAGCTTATGGATATTTGAAGATAATTGATGATCTTTGCGTAACACACAATCGGGCTGCGGTGATCTTTTTTTGCTTTTGCCCTTTGTGTATAGATTAGGGAGGGGATGTTACTGCAGAGAGAGGGAAGTGCCACGATGGTGGCATAAACCCTCGTCAATAGGCAGGTAATCTATGCAGTACTCGGCCACAAATACGTAATTCTGCCTCAACCCTCTCGTCACAGTCACAGTCGGTCTAAGCCTAGTACTAGACAGTGCAGTAAATGTATTGGTTTACTGCAATAATTACGTAGAAGTTGCATCTGCGGTGTTAGACACTTCTAGTGACAACTGTTACACGTACAAGGAATATCAAAACGACCCCCCATTGTGAGATTCAATTACGATTACGTAGGGAAATTATAGATGTGCCTGGGGTCAGATGGTTTGGGCTTCTTTATTTTCTCATCCCACTAACAGTGCAAAACAGAGGACTTTACAGGTCTGTAGAAGACCTTGAATAGTCATGTGAGCTTAGCGAAGGAGTAGTCCGTACCCAGGTTCCTGCCTAAGAACGGGATCAGCCCTCAACCTCCACATTCTACCCGCTCAACCAGGAACTTATCGAGCCTCCTCTTGCCCTCTCTGTGCCCTCCACAAAAAAGCGGTGACGGATGGCTGGCTAGTTCCTTTGGTTGATCAGCCGGAGATTGTCGATTTGCATCGTGGCGAGCTGATTGTCAGTGATAGACCTTCCCGATGGCCGCATGACCCACAAATCTCACCGTCGTTGGCACTTATTGGTGCCGGCCTCGGTCACGATTCATTCCAGTGTATGTATGTAGTAACAGGTGTGGTGGGCCGAAAGGGCCAAGGGTCCTTTGGACCCTTCGCGCAGTTAGTCCCTTCGTCTTCACGAGTTATTATTACCGTTTTATTTTTTCTCCTTTAGTGCGATCTCACCAAGTATATAGTTCGGTCGCCTTCTCTTTGATATCTATTTCCATTCTTTTTACCTTTTCAAACCTCCCCCACCGAACTTGGCCAAGTTCCATTTGACACACCTTGAATGGGACGAAGATTCTGAAGACCTAAGTAAAATAGACCTAAAAGGGGGAGTGAAAAAAATAGAAAACCCAAAAAAATTCTGTGTTTCTATACGCCTCTCTTCCTACCCGTTGTTCTCATCTAGGCCTTACGCAGCCTTAAACAAAGACTATCCAGTCGTATACTATTTATTATACAACGATACTCGTCGACTGGACGATGCCAAGCTCTCAAAATTCAGCCGCCTCCAGCGCCAAGGGTTCGCCTAGGGCAGGTCCCATGCAGCCCGCTGAAGCAGCCGATAGCTATTTCCCTAAGGGTGCGACAGCATCAGCTTTCGCCCATAACACGTCTTCTACCGAGACACCGCTTAGCGCCAGCTCTCTATCCCTCGACTACCCATTATCACCTTTGGACCGAGAATATGCGAAGCCCGAGGAAGAACTGGACATCGCTGAGCAGCTTGCAAAGCAACCCACCTACTGGTCTGTCAAGGGTTGGGTCCAGCGCAGCGTGAGCGCAAGCGATAGGCCGCCAACCGAAGATGCGGAGACGAGAGCGCGGAAATTCGAAGAGGCGAAGAAGGATTTACTCGCCTCATTTGGCCGGTTCTGAGAGAACTGCCTACCTATAACTATAACGACGACTCGGCCTGGAACCTGACATCCTCAGGACTGGCAGAGAGTACGATTTTACGACAATGCATCAACGAACTAAGCGTAATTGCGGTTTTTTTCAGGCTGTGGCCTTGGGACGGAGCTGAGATTGGCGGAAGGTTCTTGACTAGATTGCTGACACAGAAGGAATTCATGTCGTACAGCATTCTTTAGGGTTCGATGGGAATCGACGACCAAGGACAAATCCAGTAATCACAGTCGTCACGTGCTTCAAAACCTTGAGATAAGGTGCCGGGACTTGACAATCGTTTTTTTGGTGTCCAGATACAGAGTACATATTCTATACCCCTGTTCTCGAACAGAAATACGGAGATGCGATCCCACCTACTCGATCCTTGCAGCCAGATGCACGCCGTAAACTACAGTGGCAATGAAAGTGACAAGATTGAGCAGCGACGAGATGCCATGCAATTTGCTAAATTTGGCGTTGAGGGCCGCCATCTCCTTCGAATGCGGTCCTTTATCCCAACTTTGTTTACCGTCTTTGATTTCTTGAATGAAATACCCGTGTCAGCGAATATGCTCTTCAGCATACGAACCTTTTCTCACCAGCCACCCCCAAGTAGGCAGCTCACGCCAGCAGCGTTCAATTGTGCCACAATTGAATGCCCAGGTAGGTAGACATACCTTGTTGTCGTCGCTGCGCCGTGATCTTGTTCGTCTCGGGCAGGAAATAGATCAAATTTGTCAAGCCGGTGACAAAAGCTGCAGTCAGCGGCACCAGTACGCCCCAGCGATTGGTCGGATGCAGGACTCCGCTGATATCTGCCAGTCGGCCACTGCCTCCGCGTCTAGGGTAAGTAAGTGCTAACACGACAGGCGCAGCGGTCTGAATCCCGAAGTAGGCGGGGAACACGGCACGCTGCAGGATGGCGAATTGTGGCCGGTCAAGCACCTTGAAGGAGGCTATCGAATTGATAAAGGTCTGGGCCGGCTTCGTTAGTTGCAGCACACACCGCCGATCCCGTCCCGACCGGCTTATCCGGTCACACCTACATGAAAGAACTGAGTACCAAGCAGTGTACCGTAGCTATATGTGGAAACTCCGTTAGCCTCGTGTTCACCTGTCCTTATCTTTGAAGAAGCATGAGGTGGGGTCAATAGCAATTGCTAGGGGTTGGCGTACGATAGGATATGGTACGGGGCTGGTGAGAACAAGAGAGATCCTTCAGGCATTTTGGACCTCCTGAATCAGTCAGTGAATCACAAGAATAATATGTTATATGTTCTTCTAGTATTGGAGAAGTTCTTAGCTATAGTTTAGGCGATAGCAGATACTACTTCGACCTTTGTTAATAAGGAAAAGAAGATGTGAGACGATTTGTATGACGTCCTGTACAGGCTATAGCTAATAATACTAATAAGAGAGCCGCTCCAGGTGTCAGGGGTGCACCTCACATAAAGCCTGGACCACCTGACTTTCAGCATCTACACACAGTGGAGGTGAAATCACGTGACGACGCGGTGCTTGTTCATCCCAGTAGTCTCCATAATCACTACTGTGAGGGCTGGATGCGCGTTCCAGGCAGCTATGCAGATAGAGGACTATGGCCTAGAACAGTTGACATCTTACATTGAATAAATTACGGACGAGGCCGCTCTCCCTCTCGGTATGACTTGATTCCGGGAAATGCAGGTTTGCCTTTCATTTGTTCTTGTATTCCCTCTAATTTCTCTACTCTCACCTTTGATCATTTAACTCGTTAAGCTACAATGGCTGACAAGGAAGCTACCGTCTATATCCTCGACTTGGGGTCGTCCATGGCCGATTGCCATAATGGCCGCACAGAGTCAGACCTCGATTGGAGCATGCAATACGTCTGGGACAAAATTTCTACCACAGCTGCAGCTTCTCGGAAGACTTGGAACGTTGGTGTCATTGGAGTAAGAACAGATGAGACAAAACACCCACTAGAGGAAGATGGCTACGATAACATTTCGGTCCTCCAAGAGCTTGGTATGGTGAGTATGAACAGCATCTCAACTCTGCGCGACCTTGTAAAGCCTAGCAATACCGAGACCGGTGACTGCGTCTCTGCTGTCGTCCTAGCTATTGAGATGATTGAGATGTTCACCAGGAGGCTGAAATATAATCGCAATATAATTCTGGTGACGAATGGAGAGGCGCCAATTGATGGCGACGATGTTGATGATATAGCCAACAAGATCAAGAGGACCAATATACAACTCACGGTCTTGTGAGTTCCCTCGTTCGCTACGTCTCACACACATTACTTATCTTGCTAATGTTACAAAAGAGGCGTGGACTTTGATGATGCCGAGTTTGGTTTCAAAGAGGAGGACAAGTCAAGCACCAAAGAACAGAATGAGGCGATTCTACGAGACTTGGTCGAGAAGTGTGATGGTCTGTATGGAACCATGGCTGAGGCCATCTCCGAGCTTGGAACACCACGAGTCAAACACTTCAAATCTTACAAGACTTACGATGGTTTGCTCACTCTTGGAGACCCCGATCAACATCAGGATGCGTTGGCTATAAACGTTGAGCGATACTTCAAGACTCACAAGGCAACCGTTCCGCCCGCCAGCAGGGTTGTCCTGAATACGGAGACCAGGGATGATCAGCCAAGTGCCGCACAGACAGCTGATGGCAATGAGATGCAGGGAGTTGAGCCCACACCAATTTTTTCCGCAGTGAAAGATACCCGTACCTATAAAGTTAATGACCCAGATGCTCCCGGCGGAAAGCGCGACGTTGATCGCGACGAACTGGCGAAAGGATACCAATACGGAAGAACCGCTGTGCATATTAGCGAATCCGAGTTCAACATCACCAAAATTAAAACCACAAAGTCGTTCAGCATCGTGGGCTTCGTTTTCCAAGAGAAGGTACTAGATTTAACTTCGTATGAAGTGCCTTGTACTTACTAACCTGCCATAGTATGAGCCTTTTCTCAGCATGGGCGAGGCTGGCATGACCGTAGCCAAAAGGTTCGATGATGAGGCAGCCCTGAAACTGTCATCGCTTATTCACTCGCTTCATGAGCTGGAGTCCTATGCCGTTGCGCGTATTGTCACAGAGGACGGTAAACAACCCACGCTCGTTCTCTTAGCGCCTGATATCAAGCCGGATTTCGAATGTCTCTACGACGTGCCTCTACCATTTGCAGAAGATATCAGAAACTATCCTTTCCCGCCACTCGGCAAAGTGGTCACAGTTCAAGGAAACACTATAACCGAAAACCACCGAAACCTCCCTTCCAAGGAACTTCAGGAAGCCATGGACGATTACGTGGACGCTATGGATATTTCGTCATGGGAAAAGGATGACGAAGGGTAAGTCCAATCGTCTATGCAAAACTACCCGGCTAGGCCTAACTATGATCAGTAACCGGACACTGGAGTACGCCCCAGTTGAGGATCTTTACAGTCCACCACTTCATCGCATCAACCAGGTTATTCGACATCGTGCTACATATCCGAACCAACCGGTGCCTCCAATTCCGCCTATTCTCCTAAAATACGCCAATCCACCTAAGGACCTGCTAGAAAAAGCCAAGTCAGATCTCGAGGACCTTATAGACAAAGCCATTGTAAAGAGCGGTAAGAATTGTTTTCGCTCGAAATCCCGAAGCAGGCTGACAATGTGCCAGTACCGCCCAAAGCAAAGGGCAGAAGGGATAGAAACGACAAGCCCAAGCCCATATCCGGACTTGACATCGACGCTCTTCTTAACCAGCCAGGGAACAAGCGACAGAAGATTAGCGCCGAAAACGCGATCCCCGAATTCAAGCAGAAGGTCAAACTTGCGGATAACGAAGCCGAAATCAAGGACGCTATCAAGCAGATGGGGGCCATCGTTCGCGAAATGGTCACGAATAGCTTTGGGGACACGGCTTACGACCGCGCAATTGAGCACATAGGAGTCATGAGAGAAATAGCCGTCGACTATGAATGTCCGGGCCTATTTAATTCGTTTATGACCGACTTCAAGGCCCGCCTTTTGTCAGGCGAGTTCAACGGCAACCGAAGGGAGCTGTGGTGGCAGGTGAAATGTATAAAGCTGGGTTTGATCGATAGCAATGCGTCCGAACACTCCGGGGTGACACCGGAAGAGGCTGCTGAGGTATAATACTTGTTTCCCGGCCCCTACATTTGAACATGTTGCTAACCAGCCTGCTTGTCAATAGTTTCTAAAGAAATAGAACTTAGAGGGGGACTTATGGCGTGTATCAACATCTCAGACTCGGGGACCCGTCCCCTATGCCTGTAAATATGAGCGATATAAGCTCAGTCTGTCAGCTCCAATGTCGTATAAGGTCGGTTTCACCGCCTCTGAAAGACCAGCAGGCTCTAGTCCTACGCTGGAAATTGAATTCGCCCTGCCCAGGTAGTTCTTGAATTCACCTAGGCATATAGATGGGGTCATTCCAGGCACATACAGAAATGCCAGGCCGTTCTTACGGGTACTACCTAATAGGTAAAGCTGGTAGATAATACCTAAGGCAAGTGCTACCAAACAAAATGCCTGTATTATATATAACTTGAAGTTCCTTCCGTATTGTGGGGGCCGATATGATGTTTAAGTATGCTTGCTCGCTCTATTTGGTAGGTACATCGACATCTGCTTATCCGCCCAGGTAGGTATCCATGCTACCCAGCTCGCTCAATGGACCTACATTCAAACAACCACTGGCGGAGAAGAAAATAAAACCATTTACGTGCTACAACACAACTATCTAGCTCACTCATCGATATTTGATCAATTACTACCGGCCACGTTTTTCTGTGTTGTATTCATCCGGACACCAGTGGTAGATTGTGTCACAAGTTACTCGGACAAATTACACCTCTCCTTCCCTACCTATAAACAAGAGACGACAGACGCCTGCAAGGCAGACAAGGCAGGCAATTAATCACTGTGCCGCGCTGCTTGCTCCTTTAACTTTCAGAACAAGACGCCCGCATTCTAGCCCGTCACAGTCCCTTTACACTCATTTGTCTCAGAAATCTACACGTAAATTTATGTCGTGCGGGTAGAAGCGTCTTTACTAACATACTCGATTGCTTGGTATTGACTCCTGATACTTATTCTCCGCCCTGCGGATAAGCAAGCCTCGCGAACCTAGAATTCTCACCATGTCTACCAGGCCACGACTGTATTGGCCTTCGGACGAAAACGACAACGAGTTCAACATGGCCATGGCTACCCAGCCACGGACCTTGGACCGCACTCCTCGTAAGGCAAATGATTTCTTTCGCAAACAGTCCCAATAGGTACATTTCTATTAACTTCCATATCAGGGTCGGCGGAAGATGGACCTCTCGAATCGTTAGATGCCAGCCCATTTAAGCCTCTCGGTTTGGAATTTGGCGAAAGACCCAAGGCTGATTACTACTTCGTCCCCTTCAAGACGGTACAGAAATATCCGCACTTATTTGTCGGTAAAGCAAACAAGGATCAGGTGCACGATGAAGAACCTAAGAAAACAAACATTTTTAGTTATTCGCTGACACCATCGACAGGTTGCCCAATTCTTCAGAGACACTTTACTCAAAGATCGTGTTTGGGACTTGTACGTGACACGAATACTGGAGCCCTTATGTATTGATGAAGAGACGCTCATTGCAACTACAGCTTCAGCCAGCAAGATCCTTCCACTGCTAGAGAGCCGTTGATACTGGTGCCCACGACCCAGTTCAAGCAGTATTTGAATGTCGTGAACAGTCGGCTTCAGAAAGAACTCACCATTCCCCGAGGTGGTGCTAAGGGGAGGTTCTTCCTTTCTTTTGGCGAACTCGACACACCACGCCCTCGTTACTTGGGCCGGGCCAACAGTGCCGCCGCTCTTGATGCCCTCAAAAAGCGTGGCTTTACGCTTCCGCCAGAGGACCTCAGCCAACTCCCCTTTAATAGTGCCCAACTGTTTCGTGAAAAGATGGAAGAGATCTATCGGTCGCTGAAGATGGGCACGAGCAAGGACCCAGAGAAGCTAAGGCAGAAGAGGTTGGAGAGACAAAAAGGCTGGAGCCGCATGTTCAAACGTGTTCAGCGTTACCTTGGGCTTCGTCAAGCCATCTCTCATGTGTCAGTGTCATACAGCGGTCAGTCCAGTGCCTGAAGTCTCTTCCCTTCTTTCAAGTCGCCTTGAATCGAGCTAATATGTTACTTATCAAGCCCCCGCAAACACGATTTGGGATGGTACTAAACCTGTACCATTCAAAGCGAGGGAATCTGTTCGATTTGTGTGCGTTGACGTCGAAGCATGGGAGAGAAGCCACAGTCTGGTCACCGAAGTGGGGTTGGCTATATTAGACACAGAGGACATCGAAGACACGACTCCCGGTAAGAATGGCGAGAATTGGTTTTCATCGATTGAAGCCCACCATTTCAGAATTAAAGAGCGCCGCCACCTGGTCAATCGCGCCTTTGTTAAAGGCTGCCCAGAAGCATTTGATTTTGGGTAAGTCCGCGACCCCAGCGTTTTTGGCGCGTGAGCTATAGCTGATATTGTATAGAAAATCCGAGATAGTCTCTCTCAAGAATATTGACAAAGTCGTGGGAAGAATCATCGGTGACCGGGAGTCCGAAGATACCAGACCCGTCATATTGGTCGGACATGACATCGCACAGGATCTGAAGTATCTGAAGATGATAGGATACAATCATTGGCATGTGCCCCATATCGTCGACGAGGTCGATACGAAAGATATGCACCAACGCATGAACAGAAGTTTCAATGGCCGCGGTCTATCGGGAGTCTGCAGCGAGCTGGGCATCGATGGCCGCAACTACCATAATGCTGGAAACGATGCGGTCTATACGCTGCAAGCCATGATCGCCATGGCTATAAAGCATACGGCTAAAGGATCTGACAAAAAGGCTTCGCTTACACCAGGGTATAGCACACACACACACACACGCACACGCATAAGTTCTGCGCAATAGAAAAGCTGACTTAAGATTCCAGAAACGATGACTGGTCGGACGGAGACATGGATGATGGCGGATTGCCACAGAGATCAACACCGCCTGTTGAGGAGGAACAGACGCGCCGACCAAGAGGTAAAATTCGGATTCTTGCCAAAGCCATTATTGTAAGATTGCTAACCGTTCTTGCTATATAGATAATTTTCAAAATGTGCGATGGTAAGAGGGTCTGAAGTAGTCGCTTCTGCGACTTGAGATGGACTTTTACCAGACTCCTTGTTCATCAGCACCTGCGTATTGCCACTTCACTTGTTTCAAGATGGTCGGCTGTACAGGAGGCCCTGGGAGCGGCAATGCTGGTTGTGAAAGAAGGGCACAAAAGTCTCATTCCCTCGGCGATGGATTTGATGCTTGCTTGCCTAAAGACTAGAGCTAGCTCACCGGTATCAAAGGATTACTAAGCTGTTATTGCTTTACTCTCACATCGGATACCCATTATAGCTCCGATTTCTCGCTGCTCGATCCCGGATATTTAGGATGAAAAAAGGGGGAAACGATCAGTCTGGGTTGAGAGTAGAATGTATTTGTTTTTATTCGTATACTAAAAAAGTGGCTACACAGCCAGCCAGCGAAAACATGGCAAAGGGGTGAATGGTATATGAACTCATCATGGCGCAAACTCTTTTTCTTTTTTCATCCATAGCCCTGCCTCATTTAAGATAAATAAACGCCATCGCTCCGTGAAATGCTGGTGATATAGTGTACTGTTGTTGATACATACTTTGTTTTATTATATTCTCCCTCCCGATCTCCCCAATCCCCCCCTTCCAGCACTCGTTCGATAGTATTATCATCATCTATTTATACAAAGATAAAAGGAGAGATGCATAGTCTTATTTGTTGAGCCAGGACTGAAGGGGGCCCTGTCTGAATTATACCAGCCAGTTCGGGATATTGTTTGGTGGGTGTATCGGATCAGACTCGACTCGACTGGCTTGGATTTGATTGGATTCAGATTAACTGGAGTTTTTCTCGAGAAACTCCTTCGCTTCGTTGACTTTGGTCGCCAGGTAGGGGCTTCCGCCCCGATCGGGATGGTTCAGGAGCATGAGCGTCCTGTGCGCCTTGCGGATTTTGTCTTTTGTGATGGAACGTTCGCTGCGATGTGTCTATTAGCTACAATTCTCCTTCCTCTTCTCCTCTTTTCTCCTTTCAACTTCCCCGCAACCCCATTGCTAGGTAAGAGATAGAATGGAGAGTCGGTTGATCGGGACCGTGACTAGGACTAGGACTAGGACTAGAACCAAGAATGTATAGAACGTACTTGAGAGACAGAATCAAAGAAGCCTCCTTCTTCGTCATCCGCGAGTCGAAACCGCCCTTGTAGAACGCCTTGCCCATAGCGCCGACGCCGCCGCGTGAGCGTCGCCATGCTACCAGGCCGGCGCGTCCCAGAAATGCGGCGACGGCTGCGCCTCCGCCGAGGGCCAGCAGGGAGACCATTTTAGTTTTTATTTATTTATTGTTGTCGGTTTTTAGGTATATAAAACGCTCGCTTGATGCTTCCCTTTTATGATCGGGTTCGGCTCTTTCGTTGTCCGTTCGTTGGGTCCCGGTTTGGGGGTGTCTTACAATTTTCGTTTGCGCAAATACATCTATCGATGCGTGTAATCTACAGGTAGAACCTTCGAAGTTCAAATGCCTTGGCTCCAGTTCCACATTGAACCTTTTCCCGGTATGCCCCACAAATTACAGTGAGACTAGCACTGAAAATCTTATCGATAACGCTATCAAATGGAAATTTTGGGTTGGAACGGCTTTGCCTTCACCCCACCGCCATCTTTCTGCTGATAGTCACTGTCTAGGTATCTAACTACGACTGCTTTTGCCTTATCAATTCCAGGGTCTCGAGTTTTCGCGAAAACTTGGGCTGGAACAACTACATACAGAGATACCCCTTTCCCGAAACCGATACGTACGAGATACCCTAGGCTAAAAGTGCCTGAGTTGCGAAGATGAGGTATGGCGAAACTGTTGCTTTTTTGTCGGTCAATGCTATGCTGGACTACACACATGCACACACATACACGCGTCCAGCGGCGAGCTTTCAAAGAATACCTCGATCTTGTTGGATACGGGATGGGAATTGAACACCGAATTTCTACAAGCAGAGGCGATTGGTATACTCTGGCGGAACAAGATCGAATATATAAGAGGTTTGGTTTGGTTTGGTTATACTGTTCAGGAACAGGAAACAAACGAAAAAGAGTCAAACCGTCGCCTTTTCGCCGTTGAAAGCGAGCGCACTCGAGCTTCCCGTTCAACCCCAACCTACTTGCGACCGACGCTTAAACGAGGACATGTCCACGGTATAGGTGCTGACTTTGTCTTCAAACCAGGGTCGAAACGTGTTATTTCTGCTCGCGGCCTGCCTATCCAGGTACGGATGTTTTTTTCTTTATTCCCTCCCTCTCCGTTCCACTCGTCAAGGCAAAGGACCTCGTTTTCGAGCGAGTGATTTCGTTCTGAAACTCAACTTTGCATGCCTGCGATTACGAATAGAATGTCTTCGTCATATAAGGCAGATTGCTAATTAGATGGTGTATAGGCAAGGGCATGATGTTTGTCAGAAACGACGGGAAGTCTTTTAGATTCTGCAGGTACGGCATGGCTTCCACACAATTACAATTCGAATTTCTGTCGGTGGTAGCGAGGCATAGCCGATTAGTCGGTAGCTACAAAAGCTTTGAAGTGTCCGAGCTGTGTTTTTATACTTTAAGCCTGGTTGGACTCTCTAGGAAAAGCTACGAGCTTCGATTTACGGCCAGAACCTCCGGTGTAGATCGGCAGTCAAGCATGATTGCTCCTTTGCGCCTATGCTTAGTAGCTCCTAGTGCAGTTGGCGTAGGCCATGGCTTGAGACAAGAACCAGGACATACTTCGCAGCCCCGGCAGTCATTTTCGTAATCCCCATCATTGGCTAGCATTTGACTAACCCCTGAACCAGATCAAAATGTCATAAGAACTTCAAGATGAAGCGCAACCCACGGAAGCTGGGCTGGACGAAAGCTTACAGAAAGGCGGCGGGCAAGGAAATGACAGGTTCGCACTCTTCTACATATCCCCTCTATGTCATGAAACTAATTCGTATATTTCAAGTGGATTCCACTCTCCAATTCGCCCAAAGAAGAAATGTCCCTGTACGATACGACAGAACACTTTGGGAGAAGACCATGCAAGCTATGGCCCGTATTCAGGAGATCAGGTAAGACTTGAAGCCTTTTTTCGCTCTACTGCATTTGCTAATTCCGTCCAGAACCAAACGAGAACGCGTTCATTACAAGCGGAGAATGGCAGGCAAGCGTGCCCGCGAGTTGGCCGCCGACAAGAAGCTCGTAGAAACCCACGGCCACCTCCTTCCCAAGATGCGCGGAAGCGAGAGGAGACGACTGCTGGAACAAGGCGTGGCGCCGGAAGAGATCGACCAGATGGAAGAGACCCTGCCCACGGAGAAGGCCAAGGTCATGGGCAAGGAGAAGCTGCGCCAGAAGCTGCGCGTCGACGGCGGAGTCGAGTTCGAGGGCATCGCAGACAACGACAACGGCATGGATATGGACTCGGACTAAAAAAAAGAAAAATTACCTACCTACCTATTCACCTCACCTCAACTCACCTCGCCTCGCCCCACGAATCAGTTGTTGCTATTTGCTTGCTGGCTCACTCTGAGGCTTCGTTTTCGTGTGGGAGAGGAGACATTTCTTACATGAGGATAGAATGGATGAATGGAATGAGGATGGGAGAAAAGGGAAGGGAACAAAATATCACGGCGTTTTATATACTTGGTGTTGCATGTGTTGTTCTTTTCTTTTTCTTATTAAACTGCGGCATGTCATGGCGTTTTGGGGTCTCTAGACAAACCATTCTAGAAGCAAGAAAGAAAAGCATGCCTTTCTGAATTCTGAACTCTTGCCTCTAGCCTCGACGATATTGATGGTAGTGCTGTGAAGTGATGAGAATGTGGATATGATGTAGGCTTCCTTTGCCGCGTACTAGATTCCATCTTACATAGATGACAAAATGATAGAGATTAGGATATGCTTTAGTTCATATGACCATTTTCTCCGGCGGAAGTTTCTTCCTATATGCTCATCATTAAAATTAAGTAGGTAGTAGGCGTTCATTATACATTAACTTGGTCCATATCTCAATGGCATAGTATGGTGTGGTATGGTGTGGTGTCCCTTGCCCTCAATAATCCTCCTTGCGTTCCCGGTAGTTAGGCATATATACCCCCGGCGCATATAAAATGCCAAAAGGCAAAAGGCATATACAAGAAAATCAAGATGGCCAAGGAAAATGAGAAAAAGGAAAGTCTCTTAGCCAACCAAATAGACCAGCCTCTTTTTTCTTGCTCTCAACCCCTTTCTCCCGGTCGTTTATACTTTTTTATCCTCTTCTTCCTCTTCCCCCTCCCGACTCTCTCCCTCTCCCTCCCCCTTCTTCATCCTTTCCCGTTCTCTCTCGCTACCCCGTCTTACCCTATGGTCCCTCACCTCCCCTCACCACCCAACTTCAAGATTAAACCTCAGGCTTCCTCCCCCTTCCAGGTGCATGCAGATGATACGTGCGCGGCGGCTGGGGGAGGGTATCCCTGATCTCCCTCGCTATCCCCGCGTCCAGGGCCTCGCGGCGCTTGGCCTCTTGTTCTGCTATTGCGCTCTTGGCTTCTTCCGTCGGTACGCCCCAGTTCCCCGCGCCGCCGCGGCCCGAGTATTTGGGCTGGGGTTTGGGTGGTGCTGCTGTTGCTTGGGCGCTGCTGTCAGGGGTATCGGAGTGGGTATGGGCATGGGCATGGTTTTGGGATATGGGGAGAGTAGATGAAGGGGGGGTGGTGTTGGTGTTGGTGTTGGTGCTGGTGCTGGTGCTGGTGGGCACAAAGTTCCCTGCTCCGCCGCGACCTGAGCGGGCGTAGACGCCCGAAGCTGATGAAGATGAAGCATCCGGGGGCAAGGACGTGCTAGTCCCGCTCCCGCTCCCGTTCCCGCTGGGTGCTGTGCTGTTGTCGTCGATCCTGGGAGAGACCACGGGGATCTGTGCTTCTATGTCATCCTATTTGTCGTGATGGTGTTAGTATGTCATTCCGAGTTTATTTTATTTTATTTTATTTTATTTTTATTTTTATTTTTTTTTTATGTTAAGTTATTCTTGATATACATGTAAGTAGCCAAAAAAAAAAAAAATTGAATAACTATGTGGATTTTAAATAGACAACTAATTATACGGGAAGAAATTAATCTTGGGAAAGAGTAGGAAATCGTCAAACAGCAAGACCACCTGCCCTCTCAGAACAGGGCGGGGTGTATATAGTTATGAAATAAGGAATAGAAAGGGGCAGGAGAAGACGATACATCATGAACATAAATAAGAAAGAGAGGGAAAAACAAACCTTCCTCTCTCCCTTCGCAGCGTCCTCGACGTCCTTCTGCGAATAAAAGTTGCCCGCGCCTCCGCGGCCGGTGCGCAAATATGTGTCGCTCATTATGTCAATCCCTTATATATCTGACTGATACTTGGTTTCCCTTCCTCCGTGTATCAGAGCGAATGCACCCAAGTGTATAATTGTGTTTTCCAGCCTTTGAATCGTCTGAGACCGATAGACTGATGGGTAGTAGGGTTGTATGTAGTAGGTATCTCAAATTCGATGTCGATCTATAGGGGCTTTAGTTTAACCCCGCGTTGGCTCGTGCGTAAGATCTTCTCCCTAGGGAGAATTAAAGTTTAAAGACCATCCAGGCTCTTAAAACAATACACTCGAAGAAGGCACTCAGATCACATGAGACGTATGTATCGCTAGTGCCTGGTATGTTGTACTGTGACATCCGAAGAAATACATGGATGCGTGCGGCTCTATATGCTGTTGCCTTGGTTTGGTCGTTGGGGTCCATGTTACTACGGCCTGTTGTCAGCGATTCAGTAGAGGGGAGGTGGGATGATATGTGCCAGGGCCTACCCAGAAGTGCCCACGGTAGATCATCTACAGGTACGTATCTACAATCTAGTACATACTGTATGTTAGATAGTTTGTAGATCTGCGGCTAAATTACATAGATAGTCTTATAGTCCAAAAAAATTTTCTATTTATATTATTGATTTTCCTTCAGATCGTTGCCAACCGTTGATCATCGCTAACGGTGTGGTACATGTCGACTTTAAAGCTGAAGTAGTGGTTTGGGATGAGTATATACCCTACTATGTACTATGGACTACGACTAATTTTGGGTCTGTATCTCCTCCCTTTCTAATCTGAAAGGTACCGTTCACGTGTCATCCTAGGGCCCTGGGTGCTAATAGACTGTCGATTTATTTTTGTCAATTGTCGTGGATGTAAAAAGGCCGGAGTAAATTCAGTACATCCAAAGTTGTAAGCATTCTTTTCCCTAGTGCTCGACATATGAGGTGGCATCTAGATGCCACCAAGTTTCAAAGTAAACTCTAACTATAAATTGAGATCTCATTCTATATATACTTTCCTACAACGTACCGCATGGCTAAGGCCGAGACGCCCATACATAGTATACAAATGAATCTCGAACCGCATAAGAAACCCCATCTGAACATACGGTTAACCTACTCCCCAAACATTCTCCATTGCCGTGTTATTACGATATAGCGGAGTGTAACAGGATACATGACCTACTCTTGTGAATTTGCGCTCGTTATCTCTCATCTTTTTGAGTTGAGATGGGCTCTCGTTTGAAAAACTCTTCACCGCTCGTCTAAACGGGCGAGAGGCAAAGATTTAGAGCATGTTCCTCTTCATCATGAGCCGGCCAAGGCGAGCCACCGAGAGCACATCCGGAAAGAAGGACCGGATTACAGGGCTGCTAACAAGAATAGACAGTAGCCTATGCCTGATGCTGCCCTTGACATCGCGCAGCAAGTGCCTCTCATAACATCACGATACCGATGATATCCGGGTAGAGCTGGCATCGATAGCAGTGAGAAATCGGTAATGGGTGATAAAGTGGTAATGTGACGCTTGTAGGACTACGATGATTCATCAACGGGGCAGCTGCGGTTGAATCTCAACGGTTGACACCGAACCATTTGCCTTTACTAGGCCAGGCATCACACTGTGTGCAGTACAAGCAAAGGACATCGCGAAAAGTTAAGTAGGTATTTTGGATTTCGCTTTTGTGCGTGAAACTTCACCGTCAGGGGTTTATTTTCTTAGTATGCCGAGATAGCGTTTGGTGAAGAATTCCTCGGTAGTATTAACAAGGCAACACGTAGCCCGATAAGGAATGAGGCTTGAAGGGGAGCAAAAAAAGGTTCGGCGTCAACCATTTTGGTACAATTCAGAAAAATTACCTTGAAAAAAGACAGCAAAATAGCTGCCTGCATCGCCATGAAAGTGATCGGCGTCGACGTCATGGAGGGGCGCCCCGAGGCCCACTGTCCCCATCCAAGAAACGGGTATCTCGGGGTGTTCCCCTCGTCCAATATCCTCTCACCTGGGAAGTTACAGATTATGTTGAGTGAAGAAAAGTGGAAGAGGAGATTCTTGAAAAAAAAAAAAAAAAAAAAACTTTCAACGAGAAAGCTTCGCATCCCATCAGGTTACATAGGTAGCTCTTCCAAGAGCAGTCTCATGTTCAGGACGATGATCAGCTTGTTAAATGTGTTGAGAGGCTTGAAATGCCACGCGTCATCTTGCAGGGCTTGACTTCTGCTCTGCCAGCTTCCAGAAAGTGAAGGACTAGGCCGCTGCGACCTTAGTCTAGCACAACTGGGTACGACCAGAACGAGGCAGATGTGGACGAAGAAAGCGCCATCGCCCGAACTGCTTTGCTTTGACACGGGTTCCAAGAAATGATTTAATACTTCCGGGCGCTCTTCTGCGCGATGAACAGATACCTACCTACCCTTATGGATAGATAACATGGTGTGCTTGGGGATTTGCTAGACTGGACGGATGATCCTGCATCAAGTAGCACTGTACCTGCATTAACAAGTCCCCTAACATAGTGTTGTTAGAACAGCGGCTCATCATTGCTGAGCTCATCAGGTGTAGAAAAAAAAAAAGTATTCCCAGCACCCAGACACTCGGGAGCCTGGGCGATACTTAGGGCTGATGTGTGACCGTGTCAGCCACGCAAAGGTGATCTTTGGTGGTCAGCCTAGGTTAGTTAATAAGTCATTCGTACTTGTTATGAATGCTTAAGGTGATGTTGGTAGTACGAGTTGGCTTGTACTATTAGATGAATACGTCCGTAGTAGTCTTTACGCAGCGCCTCAACGCTCGACTAATCAATGATGTGGGGATCCCGGGTAGGGTGTACCCGGGTAAGATGATACCGGTTATGTTAGAGTTTATTCTGTTGATAGAGCTGAGAGGGCTTATGTCGACTTGGCTTTATATGCATAGTAGGTATGTGTATGCTATTAGTAATTGTGCCTCTTGGGGGCTTGAAGCGGCGTTGAAGAGAGCACAAGTCTGGCTGACACCCTGACGAACAGTTAGACTTACCCCTGCACGCGTGCTGGCCGGAACCTCGTAGTCGATCATACGCTGATCATTTGTTCAGATCGATTTTTATTTATGAAAACTTTTTTTTTTTTTTGTCTCCCGGTCCTACTAGTCAAACATACATAGTAGAGTAGGGAAGGATGGGAGCTTAATTGGGTTATATATACTTACTGGTAATGTTTCTTAATGCATAATATTAAGAGGAATGATCAAAGCTATTAAACAATTATATCTTGAGCCGAGTGGCCGGCCAGGGAATCGCATGATCATCGTCCTATGCTGTAGAGCATGGCTTGACAGATCATTGACATTGTTTGTGATTCTACAGCATATAGTGGATGTTCGGTGAAACAGGTTGGTCAGCGGGCTAAATGCAATGGCTTTGCTTGACCGGGGTAACAGTTATGCTACACCAGGCAATGGGATTGAGGCTTTTGTGATCAGAAGGAAGGTTCCCGAAGACATAACGTCGGTCTTCCTGTTACTCCGCTGTCGTTGATGAACCACCTGGACATACCCAAGTATGTTCATATCGTGTAGCACGCCATGTCATACCAGCGCCCCCATAAAGAATTTACGCAACATACTCGCTAGCAGGATTTGTAGCTCTAAGAGAAAGGTCACTTCACAGTTACTGTTGTTACACTTCCTGGTACAAGCTTTTGCCTCGCCGCTTTCCACCCAGAGCTGAAAGACATTTAATAACTGGACGGTCTCCGTCCATCCAAGTACCTGAAACGAGCTCTCGACTCGCAGACCTTCCCTTACTAAATTAAAAGTAGATGTTAGAGAAAGCGGGGTTGAGCTTGTCGTCTGCCACGGCTGTAATGATTCGCCCCAGTATTTACCAAGGTTTGCGGCAGCAGACCTTGTCCAGCCTGTGATCCCTTAGAAGAGCCAAGAGAAAGCCCTTGGAAAGACGACCAGGAAAAGATGGTGTAGTCCCACAGCCCAGCTGATGCTTGTAAGCTTGTAAGGTCCAGATCTCTCGGTTAGGTATGGAATTGGCTCTATTGGCGGACGAAACTTTTTTCCAATGCGAGAAAAAAAAAAAAGGTTTGAAACGAAGTGATGAGATGGCGAATTTGAAATCACCATGTCTTATTCCAAACGATGAGATGAAAGCTGTGATGGGCAGCGAGTATACTCTAGGTTAAATGCTGACCCATTAGACATTCCCCAGATATCGAGATGTGATATTAAAATCCAAAGGGGTCGAACTATAAGGACCGTAGGCACGTTGGCTTGTTGGCTGCCGCGAACAGGGTCTGTACCTATTGCCTGCGCCATTCGTTCTTTGAAGGAGACGATGGAAGCAATTTGTTAGTCATGTCTAAGTGGATTATCGGAACACAAGAGGCGTGTTCATAGTATAACAGCTTTCTGTCACCGTATCTGGTACTGTATACCTAGTTCTTACTGTACACTACGTACACGGCACTGTACTTAGGAGCCGAGGGATCGCCCCATTCTCTAAACTCATCTTTCCTGCACGTAACGCGAAGGAGATTTACCTACCACATCGAAAAAGGGGGAGTTTTCTGCAGATCCCTGAATGCATACAACTGTATTTGTATAGAAAATGTGGGAGAAATATCGAGCTTGATATGTGCTATACAGACGGTACAGCCAACCTATTAGAGCAGATCTGCGAGAGACAGAACAGCCTGTCGCAATTATAATGATACCTTATGTAGGTAGTAAGTGCTAAGCTGGGGTCGAACACCTAGGTAAGGTAGGGCCTGGTGGGCACGGTGGGTTCTCGATCCCAGCTGTGTGCTTCGATCAACAGGTTTCGCAGGCCAACAGGCTCTTACCATTTGTCGATTGGTTTGATGATTTGAACAGAAACGCTCGCTTGCTGCAGGTGTGACAACTGGCTCTGTTACCCATTCGAAAGCAGCATAACAAGTAAAAAACCAGAAAAGGCCATTTGCCCGGAATGAATCTGGAGAACGGCTCGGTCTAGTTCCTACCGTGGATTTCGAAGACCACTTCCAGCTGTACGTAAATAGAGACGTAGCGTCATTTATGGTGTGTTTACAACTACTTGATAGGCCCAAAGTGGAAGTTAGTTGTCAAGAGACACAAGCAGGCGCCAGGACCGGTGTGATTGGTGTCGGGGGGAATTCCTTGAGACTACCGCATGTACTATGTAATTTGCAGTGGAGGAACGTCCGAAAATGGTGGATCGAGGGGTTGCGCGCGGTGGTAGTGGACGAAAACTGCTTAATAGACGTCGCGACATACTAGCCGGAATGTAGAGGATGGACAGAGTTCTAGATAGAGTAAATTGGCACACCAATCAAGAACCAGTACCTGCGCCAGCGGGGACAACGCCGATGCGAGGGATATTGTAACTAATATGTAAGTGCATCTATCTATCGTGCCCCAAACGGAAATCGACGGCGATCCTTGATCAGGACCGGTACCTCGAATAAGTATCAGCCGTAAAGAGATACAGCATGGATATTCGATAAAAAATGATACTGACTGAGGATAATACACTCTCCTCTTCTGTGAGCCGGGCCTTACATGAAACATTTTGCCATTTGAAAAATAAGAATAGCAATTGTCTTACTCGCGACAGTAAGCCCCTAAGCCCGGATCTTCAATAGCCTTTGACCTGCCGCAGTTCTTTCCAGGTTGGAACTTGGAAGACATGATTTAAATTATGTCTGGACAGCCCCGTGACCAAAAAACGAAGGTAGGTAACGTCAGAGTAGTAAGGGAATCAGCCCACACTAGACTAACCCGATGGGTACTTCTAAGGTTGGTACGAAGACTCAGCCACAATCGTAAGTAAGTGCTAAATCAAACTTCTTGGCTCAAACATCCTCAAAAGTCAGATAACTTACCTACCGTGGGGATTGCTGAAGGATATACCTTATATTGTTAATACTACTCAGTACAATGCACGCAGGTAACCTTCGTTACGTTTCTCGTTACACTGCATTGGGAACCAAGAAAACTTCTGGAAGTCGTGCTTGGAATCATGAAACTTTTAGGAGGCTTTTAAGAAAGCATGGACAGAGCCACAGCAGAATGTCAAGAACAATATAACCCATAACTTTATACTTATTAATAGCAATGCCCTGACAGAATCTAGAGTTATTGGCAGGACTTGTATGAGTAGTATGCTGTACTCCGTGTAAGACAATCCAATTCATACAAACTGTGCTACAACTTGTGAGGGGTGGAATGCAGAGGATGGGGGAATGAAGTGCTCTACTACTACCTAGTATATGTGCTAGATAGTAATAGTCTAAAGGCAGCTTGAACTGGGGGGATGCACTGTCTCTTTGCCAATATCTTCAACTCGAATATACTACCTCGCATATGCGGGTTAGTGAGGGGTGATTGTGACCAAGAGACAGTGCATTAGGCCATCCGGCTATAAGAACACACTGTATATTAGAGCCAACTCGACCCTCCACGATACGCACAACCATACCTACCTGCCCGACATACAGCTTCAAAAATTCAAGTTACTTACGTACTATAATCGGCGATTAAATATCTACAAAACAAACCCTTACAAAGGAGCCACCTCGCTTGTGGGTTTGCATTACAGCTAGATACTAGAAGTTGAGAATAACTCCGTAGACTGTAGTTATTATCAACACTGTATGACTCTAAAGGAGCTCAGTGAAGCGGTTTCGGACACTTAAGTTTTAAGTTGTACTCACTATTAACTATAGACGTCGATAACGTCGTCAAAAGTCTAATTACTAGTACACAGCCTACTGGGCCGACAGAACATATCGTGATATTGGCAGCAAATCAATCGAGAAATTGTTAATAGCCGCCAGATTGTGGCTTTCCTCACCCTATCTCTGTACCTACGTTAAGTGGTGCCATAGTCAACCCTGGCCGTCTTCGGAGTACCGTACCTGCCTATGAGTGTCTTTCTTTGACAGCACCGAGCGTATCGAGCGGGTAACACATACTGGAGCTATCTATCCTATTCTATTTGTGTACCGTTATCTCAAGATTCCAAGCGCCTTTGTGTTTATCCCGGGTACAGCGTAGCTTTCAACCTAAACCAATTGAACAACTCAGCTCCGGTAGGTGCTATTACTAACATCCTAACCTAATAAATAGTTTGGTATCAGACTGGGTCAACTTTTACAACGGGGGAAGGGGAACTGTCTTCATAAGTTAGGGTACAATGGTTCTAGGCCTTAATTGCAAAAAACCGTTGTGTGCTCGGTATTGCAGGTCCAAATAAGATTTTGGCATTTTCGGCGCCATAAGAAACATACTATGTAGATTACGGTGACCGCATACAGCTGTCGTGCATATTCCTACAGAACAAAATCACGTTGCATACCTCCCAACAAAACAAATAAATAAGTAGAGATGACTCTACTGGTAGCACTAGTAGCTTACTACCTACTACATATCTCTCCTACCAGTACAGATGTAGCAGACGCTGAACCTGCTACTACTAGTACGCCGTGAAATACAATATGCATGCATAAAGTGAATGGCAGCGGGAGCGAAGTGATGAATAACAACTTTGAAACCCGAAGGGGCGAAAATTGTTCATCATGGCCCCCCGTGATTGCAAAACAGCATACCTACCTCATATTCCCTACTATTATTCAAGGTCCCAGCATACAACCTCAAGTCACGAGGAACAGCCACTGCACAAGCTCACTCCTCAGATGATGATTCGCTCCACACTGCTACACCACCTTTGTGAGGTCTTGTAGGTAGACTAGGTTCAGGTAAGGTAATCCGCGTGCTACTACCTAGGTGGGATAAGAGGCCTGGATGGAAAGAGGTCATGGGCAAAAGTCTAGTTCCGAATCTAGAGTACCTACATACATACAGTACTGCCTACCCTGTACATACCTACACCTAACCTAGGTTAGTCTAGCTGCATACAAAGATGTTGGTAGGGGAAGGTAGGTACAGTACTAAACATGGCCGTACAGATGTGTCATCTGGGCAAAAGCTCGCCGTACTCCGTACCTGCTCTCGGCAACTTTTTGCACTATCCCAAAACGAATTGCGCTATCTTTAGAGCCACATAAATAGTACCTAGGTTATTTAAGTAAGTTTAAGCATGGGGAAGGGAAATATGTACGTAGATAGGTACATGGGCATACCTACGGTTAGGCAGGTAAACTGTAAGTAGCACACACGCATGCTTGCTTTCTTCTGGACTAACGCACTAAGGTACTGTACGTACAGCAGTACGTACACCCACTTCTTTGTCCTTCTTTCGTGCTCTTACCGTGTCAAGGGGGCCAGCCAGAGTCTGGAGTCGTAGCCCATCTGATGGCTGTCTTACACTGTGTACTTCCATCTACCTATATCCTTGGTTTACGTGTATCCTAACGTGCCGTATGTATCAGGTATGCTGGAATAGCTGGCATGCCACCACTTCCTGAACTGCCGCCTCTCATTCTCCGTCGCCCTCCTGCTTGGTTGATCGATTAATTGACTTTTGGAGCCCTTTGGTGCTATCAGCTATCTTTGTTCTTTCCCAATTGCTCATAAAGTTTTTTGAATAATAAAAATAATTTTACTTCCAGTCAGCAGACGGTGCCAATCCTAGTACCTGGTAATTGTCTACCTACTCCCTCTTTCCACTCGTTCACACCACATAACCCTTGTTCCTAGTCCACCACACCCCAAACCGCCCACTCAACCACCAACGGCATATTTCTTGCTCTTAAGCTTCACACTTGCTTTTCTCCCTTGCATACTCTCTCGCTGTGATCATATACATCTGCAGTCAACTGAGACGGACATAAGTTTCATCGTTCTACTGCTCGGATCTGTTGGGGTTGATTTTAAGTGTTCGGCAATGGCCTCTTCCAAGGTAACCAGCTTGCACCACCACGCCTGCCTAGCTGCTTGAACCAGCCTCCGGACGACCGTGTCTTTGCTGACCCCTTTTGTTGCCAACATCGTAGGAAATCCAGACGGCAACGAGGCCATTGACGCAACACCGCCAGTCCGTCTCTTCAGGCTCAATGTCGGCCCTGTCGTCTACCCGGCCTCCTTCCCACTCACGCAACAACTCCCACTCCCTATCCGCTTTGTCTGGCACCCACAATCCGACACACCGCGTGACCCGCCGAAAGAGTATGACCAACCCTACCGCGAATACCGCTGCTGTGGTGGCCGCCCTTCAAGAAGGCGGCGACAAAGTCGCTTCCCTGCCCATTGCCGTCAACGCTCGTCGCAGCACAATGTCTATGTCCAAGTCCGCCGCCGCTCGTGCCGCCATCGTTGGAAGCCTACCTTCGCCACCCGCCAGCCTACCAACAAATCGTTTCGCAATGCATCCGAAGCCGGAAGGGCAGGAAAGTGCTATCGACGATGACTCCAATGATATGTCTGCGGATGAGGCGGAAGGTGGTCTCCAGACCGCACGGATCCGACGCGCCAGCGATGGCCAACCTCTCACCAAAGAGGGTAGGAAGAGCAACCGCGTCGAACTTCGCTGCGAGAAATGTGGCAAAGGATACAAGCATAGCAGCTGCTTGACTAAGCATTTGTTCGTGCCCATTTTCTTACCCACTGCCCTTTCACTGCAACCCCTTGGCCTGGCCGCTGGATGATGTCTTCGTTTCGAGAGGCCAAGGACCGGCCTGCACACCACCCAACCCTAGTGTATTTGCGTGAACCTGTGTTGACGAATTACTTGTCAGGTGGGAACACACTCCCGAATGGTCCTATACATCGAAGCTTCTTATATCCAAGCATCAACAGGTGCAGCTACTCGAGGCAGCCTCCGTTCTCGTAGCAATGAACAACAAAGAGTCGACTACGCCGCCGGACTCCGCCAAGGACTTTGCCAGTGAGACGGGATCTGCATCACCAACTGCTTCCGGTTATTCGGAACACCTTGACGGACGCAGTTCGGCCGATACAACGCCACCGCCTCATGAGGGATTCGCTGCTACCAGCTCACTTGCTTATCGGGACACACCAAAGCGCTTCAGCAATGGGAGCAGTTACTCGAGATCATATCAATCTTATCAGTCCGGGTCAGGCTCCTTTTTCCCCGGCAGTATGCCTCACAGGAGCGTATTTAGCCATAATCGTCACGGTAGCTCGGATCGCCGTCCCCCGTCGTCTGGGATGAATAATACTGGCCAAGAGGACCGTGACCTGGCCGCGGCGGTTGAGTTGCTCAGCTGCAGCTTTGGTAGCAACCAAGGAAACCGGGATGCACGGCTTCCAGAGGACGCCCCTCCAGTCCCTCCTTTGCCTGCCCAGTACTTGGATCAGGCGAGTTTGAACCCCCATAGCTTCATTAACAGCTACTCCGTCCATCAAATGCCGGAAAGCTTCACACGTGGGGAAACACGCCACACCATCGACGTGAAGATGGAAGAGAGCGAAGACAGCGTAGTAGACGAAGAGGAGGAAGAACGACGCGCTAGAGCGCGGAGCAGCGAGGAAGATGACGAGATGATGTTTGGCCGTATGGAGGAATGAGCATATAACGTCATTGGGCTAGGACTCATGTCCCCGGTGACGTGAAATGATGCATGGATTTGATGTTTCTTTTGTACCACAAATACGTATATCAACATTGTAAATGGGCGGATTTTGGGCGGTTCGCTCCGCCGCCGAGACCTTAGCACCGAAGAGTGGCGACCTTCAGTCGTGATGACTGAAAAGTGATCTCCACGAGGTTAAAGTGAGGTTCGGAGGGAGCGTCGAGCGAACGCTGGGACGCCAACAAAATTTGAAAGTCGCACAACGATTCTGGAGCAAGGCAAAGGGCACACGAGTGTATAGCTACAACACTCCTTTTTGTATGAAAGAAAAGAAAATCAGATGAACTCTGGGTCATATGCGTGGGGTGGCCGGGAACCGAAGTTGCCCGTTTGTAGTTTGGATATTCGGATGTGACGGGCGGTGCAAAGACACTGTACTTACCTGCATACCTACCGTGGCCAGAGAGCCCCAAGGCATACCTACCTAGCTACCTCAGAGTAGCCAGATGCAGAAGCTATAATTATTGTGGCTGGGACTTGTCAAGCATACCTGACGAAAGAGCCATGCACTGCAAGTTTTTCATGGTTGCATATCATGGAAGCGATGTTCCTCTGTTCGAATAGGAAACTATAAACCACCAACCATCTCGAGAGAATAAAAATACAAGCAATTTGAAAAAGAAGATGGAGAAGAGAGAAGAGGAGCAGAACCTGACGAGAGGATGGAGTATGAGCATCCTTTTGAGGAGTTGCTACACTCAATCTATCGGAAGATCAACGGTGGGGGAGTAAAGTGAAGATCTACGGAGAGCAGACCAGGACTTACAGAATCGACGTCACGTCAGTAGGAGAGAGATCGGGGAGCTAAAGAATACCTAGGTACGCAGTTACTACTAGCTGTACCTGCTTGCAAGATGCTGTACCAAATAACCTTAATGAGATTACCTGCCCTGTCCAGTGCATCCATTACGTTTTTAACTTTTCTTGCTGTGCTACAACTCTTAACTCGCTTTGACGCTAGACTATCTAACCTACAGTAGCTGCCCCTCCTCTCTTCTACCATTACCTTGGTAGCTTGTTTTTCACACTACTACCAATACGTACAATAAATAACAATACTGGCAGTCTCAAAATATCGTCATTAAATATTCGAGCAAAGTACACTAAGCTACAGCCTTTTGTTTCCACGCCTAATTACGCGCACATCTGATAACTGATTTTGGCCTGATGATTATTTCTATTTTACGGCTACTTCCGTGCCTCGACTGACCATATTCTACTGTGGTTATTCTCTGACGATAGGATACATCAATAATGCGCACTAGACGTCAGGATAAAGCTGCTGCGGCGGCGGCGGCAGCAGCGGCGGCAGCAGAAGCTGAGGCCCAGAAAGAGCAAACTCTGGCTGGGACCACACCGGCTGCTAAGGGCAATGATGCGCCTAAGGATGCGCAGAAGCCGCCGACCACGGTCACCATCTCGAAGATCGAGAACCCTACTGTGCACCGCCCGGAGAGCAAACCGCAGACCAAGCTGTCCCCACCTGTGCAGTTCCTTCTCGTCGCCATTCTGAGCTTCACGATATCAGAGCTCGGTTACTCGATTTCGTTGCCTTTCACCAAAGGCGTCCTAGCCGCGCATTCGCGAGTCTTGGGGACTTGGGCTGAGGTACTGGCTATAACGGGCTGGCGATTGTGCGTATTTCTTCCAACCCATTCCCGATAGCTCTTCTGCCTTGCTCTTGGCTTAAAACGTGAATTAACCTATTGTTGCATCGCACCGCTAACCCATGTTGACGCGACAGATTCGAACTTGCGCTTGGATGGTACGGCGAATTTGATGGATATGACATCACTGCCCTGAACCTATTGTCTCACGGACCTCCTGTAAGTGACATAACTTCAAGGCGCGCACTACTGCGTCGTCCAATCGCATCTGCTTCGAGGCTAATCTTGGTTGCGCGTAGCTTTACCTCCTCTACGCGCATTATGAAACACATCCCGTTGCGCTCCTCGTCACTGTTGTTATTGAGACCCTGGCCACCTACATCCCGTTTCGTCTGCTACGTCCACTGGCTCGCGTCCACGCGAACCCGACCGGAGTCCCCAACGCCGATATCCTGACCGACAAGCCCATCGCGCTGCTGACAACGCTGCTTGCCGGCGCCATCTATAGCGTCTCCCTGCTCTTCGCCTACGCGACGTACCTCCCGACTTACCTAGTTGTCTACTTCGCGGGCATACCGTCGCTAGTACGCGCCCACGAATCAAACTACATCGGCCTCCTACCCGTGACGCTCGCGCTCGGCTTCGCGGCGCGCGTCTTCATATTCACGCCCGCTGAGGCTACCGGGCGCACCCCGGCCGATGCCGAGAACGAGGCCTTCGACCCCGTCAAGGCGAACTTGCGCGAGACGGTCAGATGGAACGTCCTGGGCTGGTCCTCCCAGACTAAAGTGGCGATGAAACGCACGGCGCTGGTCATGTTCGTTACCGGCATCAACACGTTCCTGCAGACGCGGCTCACGATCACTGGCGTCGAGGCAGCAGGCGCGGCGGCCTGGAGCAGTGTTTGGGTGTTCGCTAGTGCAGTTACCGGCTTGGCGCTTAGCGCTGTTGGAAACGTCTAAGTGCTTCCTTGCCATACTCACTGGTTTAGTTTATTTAGGGAAGGATTAGTGTCTTAAAAGGAAATTTCAAGGGGTTAACTCAAGGCTCGGTGGACGAGGTGATGTTGGCAAGGCGTTTCTTGAAGATGTGGTGTTCGTTAGCACTGCCCCATATAGGTTTCAAGTCTGTCTGCTTGGTCATTTTCCTCAAGGATGTTATCTACCTACGCAATAGTAGCTATAAACATCTCTTTCATAATGTTTATTAAATATACTGGTGTCATTGGAATGTGTCTTGTGTGTGTAGGTACTTGAAGCGAGGGACCATAGTCACAGCCATGACCTTAAAGCACCTTAGTTGACCGAAAAGGAACCGTGGGTTTGTCACTTGAGTACAATAACTGAACGGTGTTTCTTATAGAAGTTTTTGACCAGCGAAGTGCTAACACCTTGTACAAAACTGGCATACCCGGTATGAAGTTGGCGGCTCTCGGAAAATCACAGAGAATCGCAGCTAGCTCCATGCCTGGCGAACTGATGAAGGGAAAATGTCGCAGATCGGGCTTTTTCTGCTTTGGTAGTCACATCTCTTCGCCAAGTTCACGCCGCATGGAGGCTACCGGTAAGACAGTTTATTGCTTAGGACCGCCAGATACGTACTAGGTTAAATCAACTGGTGTGAAGGAGACGTCATCCTCTAGATGAGCGTAGAATGCTGCTACAGTAGATAAATTGTTAATTAAGCTTTCGCGCTCTTTGTCCCACGCAGTCCTTTGTTTTAATTACTCTTTCTTAACGGATATGTTCCCTACCTTATACCGTGTCTACCAGGGGAGGGCCTGCTATGGTCCGAAATTCACCATTCAGACTGAAGGTGTTATGGAAAAGCTTATGGCTGGTCACCTCCTGCAGTTCTCTGAACGCACAGAGAAAGTACGATAGGGAAATTATATGAGCTCAATCAGTTGTGACGTAGTCGTAAGTGTTAATCTGTGTATGCGTCTTGCGACTTAAAGCACCCAAAGTCCTAACGCTGGAGGCTTTAAGTTCTGTAAACTGAGTTTTTGCGTTTTTTATTTGGGCTATCAATAGGCTTTGACAATGCACAGAAAAACCTAGGATTGAAAGTAAATATGTTTATTCTATCATATAAACAGATTATTTGCCACTTCTCATCAGTTCAATATCTTGCCCTCTTTGCTTAAAGATTTGATATTACATCAAAGTAGGCAGGTGTCACAGACCAACAGAGAACCAACCGTGAGATACTCAATGAGGGGGAAGGACAGGATAAACCTGGCCTGTTGGCAGGCTACGGGTAACTACAGAAAAGCATCACGAACGCGCAGTTACAAGGCATATGAAGACAACGAGTATGGTGTCACGTGATGAGTAATAATGATCCAAGGAACACTGAGGTAGATCATGGTGATCTGAATCATGGGGAATAAGGGACAAGGGCAATCTACTGAGGAACGGAATCGGATATATAACCAGGAGAACTTTTCTATATAGCCAGTCATTCCTTTACTCAGTAATCAACATTGAACTTAAGAATGGTATTTCATTCTACAACCAGATTGTTACAGTAGGTACCTTGGTACTTATATTGGAAGCCCATGAGGATCCCTCATTGGTAGACTAGTACATCTGTACAGGGAAGGCACCAACCTACCATAAGCCCCGTTAGGCCTGTTAATCTTTGGAATTATATAACTCGGGTAAATAGTGCCTATTTTCCCACTAGTCTTTTAACCGAACCCCATTGACCCAACACGCTTCAACATCAAGTCGCGACAACCTTAAAACATCGACAGTTTTGCAAAGTAAGCCAAAGTCATATCTGACAGTAAATGGTTACCATTTGCTATGTGACTCGCTTTATATTCGTTCCATAATAACATGATAGCCATCTATAACAGGCAGATCCCTCGTTTTGCGTGCGCCAACCATGGCTTCTGCGGTGCAAGCGAACGCTCCCAGTCGCGGGGAGCTTGATGGCGACATCTCCCCGAAGCAAATTGCTATTCGATCGATAGACCCTGCTCACAACGAACTCGAGCCCCTAGCTATGCGCGCCGACCCCGATGCGCAAGCTACCGTGACTGACTTTCTCGACTTTACTGAGCATCTGCCGGCTGACATGCACCGCTCCCTTACCTTGATCGGACAGCTCGACGGCAACTATCTCGAAGCGTCTGCAGCTGTCCATGAACTCACTAAGACATGGGGAAAGCTCCCAACACTCCCCCCCAACGAACGCCCTGACCCTGTAAAGCTTCGTGCCGAAGTGTCCGACAACCTCAGCCATGCCCTCAGCTCCCGCGCCTACGCCCTTGCCGAAGCCTGTCGCATGCGGGAGATTGTCGGACGACATTATAATAGAGCCAAGATCATTCTAGCCAAGCTGCAAACGATGCGCGACAACTTCCCCACGATAGAAGAGCAAGGGCCCAAGAGCCCTGTCCAATCCAAGTCGCCGCAAATGGTTCGCGGCCCTAAGATTACCCTCCGCCTTGATAGTAACGGAGAGAAAATGCGACCTCAGAGGATTATTGTCCCTGGGGAAGTACTCGGCCCTCACGAAATTGACTTCAATATGTACAGTGATTCTAGTGAGGACAGTTCAGAGGAAGAGATCTCAGTATCTCCCCAGAGACGGGCAGTTACTGAAGCTCCTCGCATTAAGCTCGTAAAGCCAACCAAGCCTCCTAAGCAGCCGAAACCTCCGAAACAACCTCGACAACAACGGTTACCCTCACGGGAGGTTGGACCATCGCCAATATCTACTAGCACTGCCTTGGCCAAGCTCAAGCCACCACCTGACAACGCCATTCCAGGCAGCACAGACGCTCCATGGCTCCAACTTACCCAGTACGAGCTAGCAAAGTTACGGAAGAGAATGAAGAAGAATGCGCAATGGATTCCAAGCGATACTATGATCGCGCGTGAATTGAAAAACTTGGGTCGTGGTGTGGAAGCTTTCAAGGAAGCTCAAAAGAAAGCTGAAGAAGAGGGGAAACCATTTGAACCTACTCTACCTGCCCCGGTGGTAGACGCCGAATCCGGCGTTCAGCATCCTCCTGAAGGCGCTATAAGTGCGGATGCATTGACCGCTGATGAGGTCCAGCTGAGCAACCGTGGAATGAAGCTAAATGAAGCTAAGAAACTGAAACGCGAGACTCTTGCTCGGATGGCTGCCGAGGAAGCAGAGGAGTCGGCTAGGAAGATGGCTGAAGCAGCTCGGATCTTTATGACCCATGAGCCCTCGCCGTCGGTGGCCGGTAGTACGCAGGACAAGGCCCAAGAATCAGGACAAACACAAGGGAAAGCCTCGGGTAAGAACAAAGGCAAGAAGCGAAAGCGTGACTCCATGTCTGAAACTCCAGTTCCGGAGAAGCTCCAAAGTGCCGAGAATCAGCCTTCAAGTCAAACACCAGCCCCGGCACCTACCCAGCCCGAGAAGCCGCAAATCAAGCGCACCAAGACCGAAACACCTGTTCCACCGCCTCAGATTGCCCCGCGGCTTCCATCAGCGCCCCCGCAGCCTACTGCAGCCCCGCCCCCGACTGTGCCAGTTGAGACGCCAGTTCCAGTCCCGCAACTGGGCAGGACCTTTACCTCGAAGACACCTGTTCCGGTTCCCGTGCCAATTACCGTCTCGGAGTCTATAGTGGCTGCAAGGACTGCTGCGTCTTCGGGGCAGACAAGCCCAGTACCACCCTCCACCACTACCACAACTGTTCCTACCAAACCTCCTGCGGAGACACCAGTACCGGTTCCTATCAAAACATCCACGACCCCCATTCTCCCTCCAGCTCGGGAGCTTCCAAAGCGAGAAACTCGGCAGACTGCGCAGCCTTCTGCAACTAGTGCTAAACAACCCAGCAACTCCCGCAGCATTACGCCAGTTACGGTGCCCATCATTGAACCACCGCAACCGCAGCCGCAGCAGCCCCAGCCCCAGCCCCAGCCCCAGCCGCCGCAACCGGCCTCGTCGCGGCGACCGGCCTCACGAGGCAAGGCCATGAGCCAGGAGCCTCCTCCTAGCCTCGCTTCTGACCGCCCTCGACGTGCCAGCACTGCTCGTAATACGCCTGTACCTGAAGTTCGCCAAACGAGCAAGCGTGCTAAACGGCCTGCACCTGGTGTCATAAACCCCAACTCTGGCGGGACTAGCGCTATAGGAAAGCGCAAGGCTGCACCACGAAAGAAAGCTCGAGGCAACACTAAGAAGGATAAGGGTGCAAACCAGCATCCAGAGCCCGAGGTAGAGGTGGAGGTCGATGACGATGGGAACGTTATTGATCCGGACGAGCCCAGATACTGTCGTTGTAACAGAGTCAGTTTCGGTACTATGATACAGTGCGATAACATCGATGTGAGTTTTTCTAAGGCCCCACAACAGTCCCTTTTCGACACTATAATCTATGGGTTCATCTATTGATCTTTACTGACCTAACTGAATAGAATTGCGAGAAAGAGTGGTTCCACCTTGAGTGTGTAGGCCTGACCGAGATACCAGCCCGTACTACGAAATGGTATTGTCCTCAGTGCCGAAAAACGCTGAATATCGGAGAACGAGGCGAAGTCACATCGCGTGGTGTCAAAATGTGAGAGTCATCGACATTATAGTTACGGAGTCTGCTTTCCAATGCAGACCAATATCTCTCTGCTTTCAACTACCGCTTGAGGGCTGAATTATTTCACCTATCCTTGCAAACACTCATTCAAGTACCTGGTAGTTGGAGGCTATGTTGGTAGTCGCCTTAATTTTATAAGGAATGTGGCGTATGGATTACGGCTGCGTTTTTATCCTTTTCAAATTACGTTTTAGGGGCTCATTACGGGAGTTGTCACGGTGGATACCTACACATGATACCATGCCCGGCGTTTTCGGAGTATGGAATATGGAATATGGATGGATGGACTGAAGAAGGGGCGGCCTTGGACATTGGAGGGCTTTCAGTAACTACTGGGTTCTGTTTGCCCTGTCTGCTTTAAGTCTAGGACCCCGTCCTCTCTCGGCGTGTCTTTCTATCGAGTTTTGTATGGACATGTTCGTTTCTCAGATTGTAGAGAACAACGGAGGAGCGATGTTTTACTAGTTTAAGGGGGATGAGAAGTTAGGTCGAGGTTGTTGACTGCTCCTCGAATTCGGGTCTTTTTGCGGCCTGGGGCTTATACAGCTACAGTTTAGTTTTGCTATCGTAGAAGAACTTGCAATAGGCATACGATGTGAATCAAGTCTCTGCTGGTCCTTCATTTGTAAGTGTATCTGTTGTTGAAAGTCTCTTGGGGATTTGGTTTAGATTTGCCAGAGCTATGATATCCCCGAGCATATGTTCCCGCCCGGCCCGCCGCCGATATTCGGAAGAACGAATGGATGAATGCCCAGATTGCCCCGCAGTTCTCCCTCCCGGTGCAGTGCAGAGCCGAGTGATGTCAGTAACACGGATCTGCGTACATATACAGTACTTACTTACATGTGCGCTTTAGTCCTGACTACCTGTTAGATGACCTACTTACTACTTTATGTTGTGTAGCTTAAACTCAGGTATGTATGTTGTACTTACTTATATTACATGTCGAAGGTTAGATGATTATTTGCATATTTGACTCATAAGGTGTGTGATATGTATGCAGTTGGGATTGCATACATACGTGCGTACATACATGTAAACGTATATGGGTTGGACATCTACCTCCTACGTACAACATATACACACACCGGCCTACCACAATCCATGTCTAGTTACATACCTCATTACTCTCGTTTCGTATTATTTACCTCGTTCCGTACCCAAATAGCTAGTCTAATCCTATCTACTTAGGTTGTTATATACCTACTTATTATTCAGAACAAAGCACGAACTACCTCAACTACAAAATGAGCCAGTACACCCCAACATGCCCATTAAATTCGAGTCCCTCGGTCGTGCTCGACGACAGAGTGAAAAGGTTCATCGAGGCCTTCTACGCCATCTCGGACGATCCTTCCGGAGACGAGGAGTGGCTTGGCTATTTCGGGCGGGATGCTACGCTTTACATGGGGGATAAGAGGGCTAAGGGGCTAGGGGGTGTGTTTTCCTTTCCTCTTCCTTTCTTTCATTTTATTTACAGAATATTGGTATTTGAGGGATGGATGGTTGGGAAAGCTTGGCTGGTAGTTCAATAACTAAGAAGAGGAAGAGGACAAGGAAGATGTCGCGCTGATAATTCTTGTTTGCAAATGTGTAGAAATACGTGAATTGCGCAAGGGTATGTGGGAGACAGGTGAGTGAGCCTAGCAACAAACATCTAAACATCCAAATGCCCAAACATTCAATCTGCTATCTATCTATATCCTCATGCTATCCTGCCTTATATTTACTCTCTCTCTCTCTCTCTCTCTCTCTCTCTCTATCTTGCCTCCTTATCTTTAATTACAGAATCCAACAGCCTCGCAGTTAAGTCGCGGAAACATAAGTTGGACAAAGTATTCCCTGCATCGTTTTCGTCGCCGGACGAGCAACACAGAGATAAAGACAACAAAGACGGAGATAAAAATAGAGACAAATTCGAGTATATGCTGAACGGCTCGGTCGATCTCGAAATGAGGAGCGGTAAGAAAGCGGCTGCGCTCTGGGCTGCACGTGCGGTGGTGCTTGTTGATGATGGTGATGGTGATAGGGAATTGAAGTATGAGTTTTATCAGGTGTATCTTACTTTGTGAGTATGACCTTTCTATTTATTATTATTTTTATTTTAAATGGGTTTTTAAAACGGGCTTTTTAAATATATATATATTTCTGTAGGCTTAAAAGTTGTCTACTTTAGAATATTTTTATAAAACCAAGACTTTTAACTTCTTCTTTTTCCTTCTTTGTTCACTTTATTTATCTTTTGTTTAAAGATCCTCCACTTGATTATGTTTGTCTTAATATCTCTTTAGCTTCTGCACTTTCCTCCCTTACCTACTCCCTTTTTCCTACCTTGAACATATAAAATTGACAAAGCTTTATTGAATATCACTTTGTTTACTAATGGGGATGGAATATACTAGTATGCCAGCTTAGCGCTACTTGATGCCCCGCGCTCTTAGTTAAGTCTACTACAATTCACGATGTGACTGGGTGAAGGTGATGAGTTGGTTGGTTGGTTGGGCGGATGAGGGGTGCGTGTGTGTTAGACCACCTGACTTATACAAGTTGCAACAGGTGGCAAGTTTACGTACCACCTTAAATATGAGGTGAAGTACCACGGGACGACCAGTTTGTTACCCGGGCATACGTACTTACACCCCTTTTTCTTTGTCTTTTTCTTCTTCCTCACCTGGCTTAATAAACCAGATAGGAAGGGGTTAAGAAACGTTGGCGCCATCTTTTTAATTAAGTATTAAGAGGGCTCCAACGTCGTGATTTGAATGACTCTTGTCCTTGACGCCGACACACGGGGCGTGGGACTGGAACATCAGCTGACTAAGTGTCATTCATCTGTTCTTTGAGATCCTCCCTCCCATTCGGAAAATACCTAGCCCCGCTGCGTGCCATTGTCACGGGATAGGATGATGGGGTGAAAGCGCAAAGCGAAGAGACCTACCTGGGCTGAGATTTCACGCCTTTACTAAGATTACTCTAATACTAATTTACCTGAACTTTAATCCCTCTCTCTATTTGCCTTGTCTATGAACTTAATTGAAAAGGCGCGTCTAATGTTCTTATTGCTCACAGTCGGATAGCGAAAGACGGCGATGAATCACACCGGAGAGGTCGCCAGAATGTATATGGTTAGTCATCCGGAACGATTTATGTATGTATATACTTACCTTACGTTACGCACATCGTGAGTATGAGGTCATCGGTTGATGGTCACTCGGCATGGCTTGGTAAATATGTAGACAGAGGCTTGAGGCTCGGAGTAAGTATGTATTATTATTAGCACATACATACATACTTTGCCTGCCTACCAGGCGATAAGGAAAACAACATCCACATCCGGAACAGAGCAGGGATTGAGTAAATTCCATATAGATCATGATTGCTTTGGAAAGACTGTGTTGCTCAAGAAAGGCGATGACGCACCGGCTGCATAGTTCCAAGGCCGCGGTAGAGTGAGAATTAGGACCAGGCTTGCTGAAGAAGCGGACTTTGTACTTCCTTTGAGGTGTGTTTCATATGAATCCGGCATTGTTAGGAAAAGCAAAAACAAAGACTTGTGTAATATCTACTTCAGCATACAATAAATAGCAGTAGGCTCGGTAGGTTCGGTATTTCCAGCAATAATTATGATGAATGCGACACTTGTTGCCCCTCTATTATCAATCCATCTATCAACGTTGAACTCCTGACTCTCGAGGTACAGCAGCACAACAGCATATGCCCCTCATTGGTGTCACTCGTTCTTCTACTGTAGGTCGGGGCTGTATCGAGTACCTCGAAGCAGGTACCTAGGTACAAGACACCAAATAGAGCTCCCCAGTCGGAAGATAGCGTGACGATTGCCGATTGCCCGGTCCCATTTGTATCATGCATATCCTAGTTTATTAGTGCTGCGTGGGGATGTAACTACAGAGTAGTACAGAGTACCTAGGCAATATGATGTTGATGATGTTATATATGACATGGCAATATCTCAGGCAGCCAGAGAGGAACTCTTAAATGCCGTACTGAGGAGCCAGGGTATTTAGGTGTTATAGAGGTTGAATGAAGCAGAGCGGCTGAGGAGGTCAGCAGGCTCAGACATGAATGTACCTAAGAACAGTACGGCAGGACCAGGCTGTTTATCTCAGCTCATCTGAGTGTATCCAACACTGCCCACATGCCACCCTCCGCTTTCCCACAGTTCTTACCTTCCTAGGAGTGTACTAGAGGATCACCACCACCATCAAACTGAGGTAGGCTGTCCTTAGATAGATAGGTACCTGATAATGCGGAGCTTTGCCCCTTTGGTCCTAAGTATCGACTAAACCTGTTGGTTCCCCTCCGCTGTTACCCCCCAACACATCACCACATGTAGGTACCAGGTTAGGTAGGCTTGGGTAGGGGCTGATTTAGGTACGGGGTACCTTCTTTGGAGAGGCAGTAGACCCTTGAGCTGGGGGCACCCTTGTCGATACCTAAAATGGCCTAAACTTACCTGTCCTGGTGCAAGTGCCCAGTGCCCATCCTGCCTAATCTTCATGCACAAGAAAGAGGGCTAGCCTGAGGTACCTACATAGTACTGCCCCGCCGTCATCCTATGTGACACTGTGAATCAACCCCCGATGTCGACGATAGCTCTGCTCTGTCATCTACTCACCCTTCTCTTTCTTCGTTCCAACTCTACTGTGATCCTCAAATCTGCATATCTTGTGTGAAATAGCATCCCTCTTTCTTTTTCTATTTCTTGTTAGAAACAAATACACGTAAAATTCACTGAGCCATCCTGGGATCTTCTTGATCTCATTAATACTAGCCTTTAGTTGTACTGCATACTCGATCTTTGTTCCCCGCCAAGTTCCTGCCCTTCGACGCGCGTGCGCCTGTCTTCGTCATTCCCGTCCGTTATTAGCAAACAACTCAACCACCACCGCCGTCTTTCCTCATATATACAATACCATATTAGATTCGTGTTAGATACCGTTAACTGTTTTATATCGCCTGGTGCTGTGAGAGACGGACAGCAACAAAACTAGAGCTCGTTACAGAGCTCTTTCTGCTGGCGTGCAGGAAACTGCCCCAGCATCCATTAGTACCACCACTCTATGCCCGGTTCGTCAACCCACGAGTCATCCCCGCCGTCCGATTCCTCTTCTACCCCAAGCAAGCCTCGCCAGAAGGGAAAGCAAAAACTTACTGGGAGTAAACCTCCAGGTTCAAAGAAGAAGGAAAAGAATGTCAAAGATAGTGGTGGCGTTGTCGCGGCGGTGACAAAACACGGGGCCAAGTTCACGTAGGTTGACACAAACCCTTTGTGCCCCCCTTGTTCTAGTTACCTGTTGTCCCTCCAATTTCGAGCTTGTGGGCGTGCGTGAAGACGCCCTTCGTCCCTTACCTCGTGCTTAATTTTCTTTGGTTACCGTCTGGCCTCGCCAAGTCTGACGTTAGTTGCTTTCTAGGAATGGAAATGCTAGTAACGACGCTGTTACGCCGGCTGAGTCCCCTTGGCCGCACTCACCGGAACTGAACCCAGCCACGCCTGCCTCGATTCCAACCAGCGGTCAGCCCGTTGCATCACCCCTTCTAGATGCTGTATCGGCAACGTCAATCTCAGCAAGTACGGCCCCAAGTGCCACCGACTGGAGTAGAGCGATGGGACCCCTTGCAGGCTCCCCTTCTAATCTGATTAGTATCATGGGAGACTCGCCGCCTACACAGCCGTCGTCATACGAGGATTCACGGGGGATGTCTTACGCATGGGCAGCTCATCAACAGCAGCAGCGACACTATGCCAGTAACAACATGTACTCTGCTTCACCGCCCGCTGGAGTTCGACGGCCCCTGAGTTTCCACATGGACCACTACCCCGCTAGCGACTTCCGTTCTCAGGCATCGTCGCCTCCCGGTGCTCGAAGGGGTTCGATGCACTCGCCTTTTGGACCGCCACGAGTAGCATCTAACCCTCCTCTCCCCCATCAACCTCAAGCCCACTTTTATGGTGCACCCGACATCGATTTCGACATGGGTCTCAAAACTGGTCTGAAAGCGGGAGAACGAGGGTATCACTTCGGCTTTGATGCGCTCCCTAGACTCAATATTGCCCTGCAGCCCTCAAGCGATAATGTCGTTCTTGCAGGCTACGAAGGCGGGATGGATGTCTACAGCGTCAACAAAAGAGGGGTGGAACCTCTCACTACATTGAAAGGGCTACGGGGCGGTGTCTATAATGCGAAGGTGCTTCCATGGGTTAACACATCAGATCCGTTTGGCATCTTTCCTCTGGTCGCTGTAGTGGTTCACGGTCCAGTACCACCGCTTAATGCGCCTGACATTACTCTAGAACCAGCGCTTGATAACACATCAAGCCCCCCGCTGGATGGGATTCATACTCCGCCATCAGATACCAATCAGCGCCCGCAAAATGTCGGGAAGGGTATGCCGATCATCGAGGCTTATCAGACTTCGGTCGAGGTATACTCCCTGGCAACAAACAAGCTGATTGATGTATTATTACAAGCCCCGAAAACACCTATTAAGGCTTCGGTGACGAGCCCAGTATTCCGTAGTCCCCAGCCAACTGGTGCCTTCCAGGTCCGTGCCGACGACGGAAACATAGTTGTTATTTCGGGAACAACAGGAGAGTGCTGGATCTATCGGCAGTTGAGATACGAGCAAGACCCTGGCTACCGGTTCACCTGCGTTGGGAAGTTGTGGACAAGTTTGCAACAGCCCCTCAAGAGTGACTCAACACCAGAAGATGAAGGCACATCCAGTCCCGTGGCCCCACGAAAGCGGTTGCAGATGCCTATTATCTCTGTCAATGGAAGATGGTTGGCATACTGTCCCCCAGCTGCCTCCTCACAGATCGCGCTGAACGCTTTCATTCCGGTTCCTGTAGAGGGGAAAGCCCCGGGATTGACGACGCTCACCTCTCCAGTGCTACCTAATGAGAGCTCGGAGGTTGACCAGCCTATTTCCGACGGGGTTATGAATCGGATTATGAGAGAGACAACACAGGAATTTATACATGGAGCACGCTGGGTTGGGAAACAAGGCATGCAATTGTGGAACAACTACTGGAAGACTGGGCAGCAACCGGCTATCAGGCAGTCGAATGTAGGCTCGCCACCGTGGGGTCCGACATATCCTGGACGATCCGATACCACGCAGTTCCCGCCAACCTACGGTGTATCAGGACAGGCCGTGACAAAGGAACCAGGTCTCGTGTCTATTGTTGATTTGCATGGTCTGACCAGTTCTGCAGCCATCCACCCGATCACCACCTTTAAGCCGCCGCTTGGGTGTAGCTTCTTGTCATTTTCTCCCATTGGGTTGTCGCTTTTCACCGCAAGCAGTAAAGGAGATGTGCAAACAGTATGGGACTTGATGCGGATTCAGTATACAAAATCGTCTCCGCTACAGAACTCATCGCCAAATAATGGGCACGCAACACGAGTCCGCCAGATCGCCCAGTTTTCGCGCATGACCGTCGCTCGAATAGTTGACATTGCGTGGGCCAAACCAAATGGTGAGCGGGCTGCCATGGTGACAGAAAGGGGCACCGTACATCTGTTAGACATGCCACCCAGCGCTTATACCTGGCCGCCCCCACGAAGGCGTACCCCTGTCCCGGATACTGCTCGTGGTGGCTCCGAAAATGCTTCCTCTGCTGTGTCTATTGCCTCAAACGCACTTAGCTCTGCCTACGGGGCTACACGACCGTTGCTTAATGTGCATCGGCGGAGTGTTTCCAATTCTCAGGGTACATCGACCATCATGGATCATGCCAGTTATGGAGGGAAAGTTATCGCCGCTGGAATTAGCCACTCCTTGGGCAATGCCGGGACCGCCATCAACCAGTTGCGCCATACTGGTGAGAATCGAGTAACCTTGCCCCTGCGAAACATGCCGGCTGGGCCATGCTGCGCTGTTTGGGTTGCCAGCAAAAGACACCACACGCTGTTCGTAGTAGGTGATGGCTTAGTTAGGATGTTCCCTAGCAAAAGTCGGCAGCCGAGCTTTAGAAAGGACCGGCTACGGCCTTCTCGTGGGAGCAAGTACAACGATTTCAAGTTGAGGGACTTGCCTGACGATCTGATTGCGCCGTCAATCAAACAAATGATCGACCCTATTGAAGACCTTGACCTATCTAATCCGGATCACGACGGGGGTAATACATTAGTTATCTATCCACGGCCCCGTTCGGTCGATCTTGACCATAGCCCTGAAGCAGCGATACCGCAAGCAGAGATAGAATCGAATGCACCTTATCAGCCGTTTCATACCGACAGGCGGGTTGGGCTCCATGTGTACAGAGGGGCGAATAATGATGCTGGCTTAGCTTCAGTTATTCAGCACATGGATTCGGCGACGCTAGATGATACCCCGAAGCGCACACGCAACAAACAGCGCTTAGTTGAACCGGCTCCAAGCCAGGCGTGGACCTTTGGACAACCTATCGCCGCTGTCAAACTTGACTTAGGCTTGCCGACACTGGATGAGGATGTTAGCAGCAGCATTGGCGACCATCGAGCCTTGCCTGTCTCGGCTATGGAGCGAGTTCTACAGGTCGGCGAGAATGACGAGCAGATTGTCGTGACCACGCGTCGTCGCCGAGGCGGTAACAGGACCACGGACGCTGACGAAGATGGCTTCTTCGAAGATGACTGCGAAGTGCTCGACTTTGCTGACCAGCGAGTGTAACCATATTGCTGAGTCGGCATGGTAACAGTGTTCATGTTCATTTGGGCCTGCTGGGTACGATCCCGGGAGTCTGGGTTTGTTTTGTCTGCTTCACGCGCCGTTTCCCTCACCACAAAGTGCATTGGGGCTTTGGTCTGCTTAGTATAGTCATATTAGCTTAAACCCCACTTGATCTAGCTTACTTGATTGTTTGGTGTTAGAGTACTGGCGTGGACTATGGCAGTGCCGAGACACATGACATGTTATACAGCGCCTTGCCAGCATTAGGACTCGATCATAGGAATAGACACCCACGTTGAAGTCATGGCTTTTGATCTATTCTGTATTAGGGCGTCTTTAACTTCACAGAGGATCGTGTCATACGACGTAGCTTGATAATATAGCGTCAGGCTGCGAACATACTTCTGAAGGTGATAATGAAGTTATTCGCTAATAACAACTTTGTAGGCCCATTATTCATCTTATTCTTGATTTTCCGTGGCACGGCCATAAGCGAGCCCTCTATAAATAAGTCTTTCTCGCATTGAATAGCTAAGAGAACACCTTTTCAGATAGCCTATATTTTCTCTTTCCCCTCCTAATACTGCCCCAATACTCATGTAATCTACGCCTTTTTCTTGGCGCCGGCGGCCTTCGCTTTCGCAGCCTTCTTTCTGTTGCTCCGGATCATGACGACACTTAGGAACGAGCCGACGACGGCGGAGCCAAGAAGGATCAGGATGACAGGTATACGGATGGCCCACTCGCGCGGAGGGAAGAAGCTGTGTAGAGGGTGATCGGAGTCAACGAATGGCTGTTTGTTCGATTTATATGTTAGTCTTGTATACTATAGTTTCTTTTTGCCCCTTTTTAAAAGGGGGATGATTTGGATCAATCATTTGTTGAGGGAGGATGGGGGAGGATGGGGGAGGATGATAGGAGAAGGAGAAGCCATATAGGAAAACGGGTAGATAGGTAGCGAGGGACCGTTACCATTGCCAACGTCCAGATCGAGTAGTATAGGAAGACGACGGTGGCGGCCACGAGCATGGCGAGGCCGACTAGAGTTCCGAGCTGTAAGAGGTGAGGAAAATCTATGTTAGCCTATGACTTCCGAGAGCTATGAAGGCGATTGTGAAGAATTGCCGTCATGCATATTTGGTCCTGATCTCCTCCCAAATGCGCCAGAGAGTTGTCGGATGGGGCATTTGACGGTAAAGCCGTAAGGAGTTGAGATGGGGAGGGATGTTGCACGCACCATGGTCGAATTGGTTGTTTTAAAATTAGAATTTATTAAAGAAACGGGTGTGTTATATAGAAGAGCGTTTCGGGGAGCACTTGGGGCTCTTGCTTGTCGACTGGGAGAGAAGTTGCGTCGAGAGCGTTGTTGGCGGTTGCAAATCGATATGTGGCTTCGAGGTTTTGGGTTATCTAAGAAAAACGGTTGGTAACTGAACACGATAGTTAGACGCGACGGTGTGGGTATCGAGGGGCGCATAGGGGAAAGAGCTACCCAGCCTAAGAACAGATGCGGTTAGCTTTCATGGGGCCTGGATTGCGCTTTCAAGGCTTTATTAGCATACATCACACCAATCACATCTCTACCGCAAGGGCATGACCCCACTCTTTTTTTGCCAGCCTTGCCTTCTTGCTCAAAACGCCTAGGTTACTCATATAAACTTCAAGTTCTTATCATCATTAGTCAACAACCCCCCGACCTATAGTTGTCGTTGGCTGCATCAACCTTACGCCGCTGCAGCTCTAATTTTTGAGTCTTTTAATAAACGTGTAAAAACCATTACGATTGATTCATTCATGGGTAGCGCGCGTTGAGATCAGCACACACACAAACACCATGGCAGAAGTAGAAGCGAAGCCTCATCTAGGCGAACGGTCGCCAAACGCTATCCCACTTCCACCACGTTCACCGCGCCGCGACGAACGGCCTAGCAGATATCTAGATGGCGGCGGCGATAAATATAGACCCTCGCAAGACCGAAGATACGGGCGCGACCGATCTGGAGATCGGGATGGAGACAGAGGCCGAGACCGTCGTCCTCCAGCAGCAGCACCGCGCCAACGCTCTCCGCCGAAGCCTCCGACCGAAGAAGAGAAGCAGGCCGCTGCCAAAGCCGAATACGAGAAGTTGTTGAACGCGCGCTCAGGTGGTGTGTACATACCGCCGGCCAGACTACGCGCGCTCCAGGCGCAGATCACGGATAAGACGTCCAAGGAGTACCAGCGGTTGGCGTGGGATGCACTGAAGAAGTCGATTAATGGGTTGATCAACAAGGTCAATACCGGCAATATAAAACATATCGTCCCTGAATTATTCCAGGAAAACCTCATTAGAGGAAGAGGTAAGATTTTCAAGACTGAAGTACTCCTTACTGTCATTAATAATTGCTAACTTATCCCCCCTAATAGGTTTGTTCTGTCGTAGCATAATGAAGGCGCAGGCGGCTTCCCTACCTTTCACGCCAGTCCTAGCCGCGATGGCCGCCATCGTGAACACTAAACTCCCTCAGGTGGGGGAGCTTCTGGTCAAACGGCTGGTTATACAGTTTCGAAAGGCGTTTCGGCGGAATGACCGGGCTGTTGCAAGCTCATCAACAACATTTTTAGCCCACTTGGTAAACCAGCAAGTCGTTCACGAAATGGTCGTTGCTCAGATTCTTCTCTTGCTTTTACAGAAGCCCACCGACGACAGCGTGGAAATCGCGGTAGGGCTTACAAAAGCTGTTGGCCAACATCTGGAGGAAATGAGCCCATCGATAGGGCGCGCAGTCTTTGATCAGTTCCGCTCCATCTTACACGAAGCCGATATCGATAAGAGAACTCAGTATATGATCGAGGTGCTGTTCCAAGTTCGGAAGGATGGATACAAGGATGATCCCGCTGTCAAAGAGGAGCTCGATCTCATCGAAGAAGAAGATCAGATTACACATCGCGTCGAGTTGGACGCGAACTTGGATGTTGAGGATGGGCTCAATATCTTCAAATTCGATCCAAAATGGGAAGAGAATGAGGCTGCTTACAAGCGACTAAGAGCTGAAATCTTGGGCGAAGGTAGCGATGACGAAGACGACGAGGACGACGAAGATGAAAGCTCCAACGATGAAGAGGACGAACAAGAAAAGGCCATAGAGATCAAGGATCAGTCGAATACTGACCTTGTCAACCTAAGGAAGACTATTTATCTCACCATCATGAGCTCTATGGACCCGGAGGAAGGCGTACACAAATTGCTGAAGATCAATTTACCCGCTGGTCAGGAGCAAGAGTTGCCCTCGATGGTCGTCGAATGTTGTGCACAGGAGAAGACATATACCAAATTCTTTGGCTTAATCGGAGAAAGGTTTGCTAAGTTGAACAGGTTATGGACCGACTTATTTGAGCAGACCTTCCAGACCAAGTACGAAACGATCCACCGCCACGACACCAACCAGCTTCGCAATATTGCGAGGTTCTTTGGCCACTTATTTGGGTCAGATGCTATTGGTTGGCATGCACTATCTATCATTCACTTAAATGAAGATGAGACAACTTCGGCCAGCCGAATTTTCATCAAAATTTTATTTCAGGAGATATCTGAAGAATTGGGCATGCCAAAACTGCAAGCTCGGATGAAGGATGAGACACTACGACCTCACTTTGAAGGTCTCTTCCCTCGCGACAATGCTCGCAACATTCGGTTTTCGATTAACTACTTTACGAGTATTGGAATGGGTGCATTGACGGAAGAGTCGCGAGAGTACCTGGCGAATATGCCCAAGCCAACACTCCCCGCACCACCTGCACAAGACTCGGATACGGATTCAGTATCTAGCTATTCCTCATATACTGGCTCATCCTACTCATCACGGTCGAGATCAAGATCTAGATCATATTCTAGAACACCGCCCCGGAGAGGCGCGGATCGGGGGCGGTCACTTTCCCGAACCCCCCCGAGAAAAGGACGAGCTAGATCGTATAGTCGAAACATGTCTCGTTCACGGTCTCGGTCCTATACTCCGTCACGCAGCCCCCCGCGACGACAGCAGGCTTCATATTCACGTAGCCCCCCAAGACGTCGGGATGATTCGTACTCACGAAGTCCGCCTCGACGAGGCGGACAATCCTATAGCCAGAGTGTCTCTCGATCCCCATCACGTTCGCGGTCGCGGTCCCGGTCAGACAGTTCAAGGTCGAGGAGTCCACCACCGCGTCGCCAGAAACTCCGCTCAGCCAGCCCACCACGACATCCCAAGCGTGACGCACCGTATTCGAAACGTGATTCTCGCAGTCCGCCACTGAGAGGCAGACGCAATTCGAGCTCTCTGCGCTATCGATCACGCAGCCCACTTCCCCGGACTACAGCTAGAGGCCCTCCTCCCCGATCCGTTAGTCGCGGCCGATCTGTTAGTAGAGGCCGGAGCTACTCGCGTTCACGCTCACGCTCTTTCACGCCATCTCGCTCTCGTTCTCGGACCCCTTCTCGGACCCGCGGCCGCCACGCTCGCACTCGTAGTCGGAGTGACAGTCGGAGTCGAAGTCGGAGCCCTGTTCGTGGACGCGATGACGATGACAGAGACAGGAGTCCTACACCACCACGACAACGTACCCGCGCGAAACGGGATTCATCTCTCACACCTAGTCCGCCGAGGAAGAGGACGAGATATAATGATCGTGATTAAGTGGTTAAGGTTAACTGCTTAAGTGATTTGGATAGAGGGAGCAATAGAGAGAGAGAGTGACCAGTGAGATTTGGGGGAAAGGGATGTGCCTTTATGCGCGCGCGTGCGTACATATGGTACATATTCTATTTAATAAGCTTGAGCCGCCTTTTTCGACCTCCAACACTGCATGTAGAAAAAGCATCATTTTGTATTCGGATTAGAGAGAATGAAGAAGAATTGAACACAAACACAGATAGCAGCAGCTATTGGTGATTTGCGGCAAGCTAAGTAAATATTGCCAGGGGGCAACATCGCGCCTCTGGTCAAAGGACAGACGGATTGTGTTTTCTGTAGATTATCTACTACCTAGGTATACATAAGGCAGAGAGGCCGACCTGCTTACTGCCTTCTATATCGCGATCCCGATTCTGTGCGGAGGAAGCCGGTATTTACCATATTATAATAACTGTTTCATTCCATATCACAGCCATTTGGATCTCATGGTCGTTAATGCGAGCTAATACCTATACGTAAGAACGACAGCAGCTTAAAAACTTTTGATGTGTGTGTATGCTACGTATGTCTGCCGGTGCCCATTTCAGGTACGTACTCGGTTGTTCTTTTTTTGCGGCTGATATGTACCATACTTATCAGAGTGCATCTGCATCTGCATCGTATTGGCTCGTTCGGCTTGTCGTGGTGCCGATAATGCTTTACTCATTTCAAAACACAGATACCTAGGTAGCTGGAGGGCTGATAGTCTGGTCTCTACTAATATCCAGCAGGCTCAGGTTGGGCTGGGAATGCCGGTCCCTTTACGTTTGTGGAACATTGCTGTTTCCAATCCGTTGGGGCGAATCTATCGACAATTCTCTTGAAGGCTTCCTATATTATACACCAAATCATCTCATTAGCATCATAGAGGTTCGTTGTTATCGTGGTTGTCTGTCTTCAAGGGTCGTTCCGTATCTCGGAAATAAAGTGAAATGCGAAGGGAGGGGAGGGGAGGCAAGGGGGAAAAGTGGCGTTTCTTCTGCCTGCTTACCAACGTGCAGACGCTCTCATCGCCTTCGAGATGGTTCCCCGGCGCCCGACATCCCGGTACAGTGACGACCCGGTCATTGTATCGTAAGCGGACATAGTAGCCCTGGAGCTTCGCCTTCTCTTGTTCAGTCAGCTGCTCCGTTGGCTTCCGCCCTATACCATTTGACGGCGCGCCTGATGCTAGAGCACTTGATCCAAAGAATGAAGACAGAGAGAAGAATGATTTGAACCTGCTGGGAGTGCGTGCTGGCTCCTTTATACTCATACTCTCAGCCGGTGGGCTCCCGTTGGCAGCGGCTTCAGATGCAACATCAGTTTTGCGGAACATCTCAATGGCAATATGACTCGTGAAAGGAGGCCACTTCTTGTCTTCAAAGGCCCCTAAGCTAGCTAACACACCGGCTATCGTGGTGTCATGACACCCGCTGAGCGCAAATCGTATGGGCGTGGTCCCTTTGCCCTCTGTCACCGGTGTCTTGTCCAATGCCCGCGCACTCCCGGATTTACCGCCTGCGCTGGCCATCTCGGCGCTGCCCACCATTCTACTGACCACGTCGCCCAAGAGACCGCCTATTCCTAGCATGCGATACTCTCGACTCTCCATATAGCCCGCAAACCACTCATCGACTGCGATCTTATCGATGATCTCCAGAGCTTTGGGGTTGTAGAACTCCTTTGGTAACTTGGTAGCTGGTCCATGGGCCATTGTCGCATTAATCGTGTCCATGATCCCACTTAATCTAGGTCGCGAATTAACGGCAACCTGTTGAGAAGACTCGGGCATCCACTTCGAATACACCTTGTTCAAATAGGCCATGTCGTCCGTATCATTCCAACGGTCCGCAGCGCGTTGGGCAAAAGCACGGGAGAGAGCGGCAAACCGGCGGCAATTGCTATCGTTCGGGAATAAGGTCTCATCACCGGGTGTGCGAAGCAGGATAGTAGGAGGTGGAAGCGATGGCGAACGGGTGTTGGATGGGTATAGGCCCACGAAGGTCTGTTGAAGGGACTCTAGAGCTCTGGGTATCGGGGTTGCACGGAGATATAATGAATCAGTATCCTCCAAAGTCGGGGGCAGGAACTCCAACTGGTCGATGTAGAGCTTGCGTAGGCGTGTACCAAGCTCGAAGGTTGTCTGCCGTCCACGGTCGGTCAACATGCCCATATCGCAGATACCATCGTGTTCGCCGTTGGGGCCGACAGCTAATGTAGGCTCGTCACGAGCCCCGAAGGTCTCCAGGCGACGCTTCCACTCGAGAGTAGTGAACTGGCCGGTGGTGCGGTCAAGCACGGCAGAACTGAAGTAACGCATGGCGGTACAGTATGGCCAAAATGCAGGAAGGCCGGCATTCTGGAACCGTGGCGTTATGGGGGTTCGCTCGCCATGGCGGAGAAGGATCTGGACCAACTGCAGTTCAAGCTGGGCGGGATATAACGACTTGAGCTCGTCCTGGTTGTACGGAGGACGGGGAAGTAAGCTGGTCATTGCGCTGTCTTATCTCTTTTGTTAATGTGTTGGGTTCTAGATATGAGTGAGAAGACCTCAATTGACAATCAATTTGCCCGTGGTCAGGAGGAACAAAGTGGTTTTGCGCGAGGTAGCTATGGCTCGGACCGCAACATGCCTAGTATACCTTGTGTTTGGGTAAGGAGGTTTTGATTGACAGCGGGAAAGGATCTGTCTAAGATAGAACTTTCCTATCCTATGATCCTATGGACAAAACTTACAAGCATGCAGGGTCTGCTACTACCTAAGTGCCTACGTAGTGCGCTTCTGCTATTCGGTTCTAAGGCAGGTACAGCGGTAAATGGAGGTACCCTGGGCACTTTCCACATGTACTTGTAGAACTAATCAATGGCCAGACCGCACTACTATTACCTAATAATATCAAGAGAAAGCGCCGTTCCTTTGGTTGCAACAGGGATCTGGTGGGATCCACCTAGGTAGTACGAGCAACTGATAAGATAGGAGGTAGGTAGTATCAAAGTAGGTACCGGAATAAATTGCAACTGTTATGAAGTTCATATCATTCCGCTCCTAGTCCGATTAAGCGACCATGGTTAGGTGGTACCCATCTGGTGACCCTTGGAACCAGATTTCCTGAATACTTCCAAGGTTCTGTTTGACTTCGAGGGTCGAGCAGTAGTAACCCGAGTTATTGTGCGGCATGAAGGGCTCCAAACATGTCTGTCTGCTCTGTCGACTACACGTTGCGAACGCGACAAGCAAGACACGGGGTCGAGCTGCTCAACGACAAGCCCAAGTTGCCCGCGCATTCACTACATCTTCAAGAGCACAAGTATCCCCGACATCCTCCAGCGTATCAGAACGAGCAACAGCAGAAACCACGGCGCCGGCGCCCGTTCGCTTAAAACCCGCCCGAGCACAGTTCCGGGTCCCCCGAACCCCCGGGAGGTTTCAAGCATCATCCGAACCAAAGTCCGATGTGCAACTATCGAAACCCAAGGTGATAGGCCAGGCATCTTCTTCTCGGGTAGATGCGCTCTTTAAGATGGTCATAGAGAACCAAGAAAGCCCGCGAGAAGATGCAGCGCCCGCGAGTGTCTCCGTTGATCTTGATCTTGTCAAGACGATTGCGAGACTTCAAGAGATGCTAGGAAGCAAGACACCAATTGCGGAAGCATACTTCTATTTCCGGACAGAAGTATATCCTGCTGTAACTACACCTGGAGTTTACCTGCCCCAGGCCTATCATAAAGTCAAGTTCGCCATGTTAGAGAAGCTGGTCGAAGCTAAGAAAGCGAACATGGTGACCGAGGAGCTCCCCCCGACCGCTGATGTTCTCCGATTATACGCTGAAGGTGCGCAGCTAAAACCAGCCAAATGGGCTGAGCTTGTGGCCGAGCTGGCTAAAAGCATCGTCAACATGAATCCTTCAGCCGAGACTCAAGATGTTGCCGAGCTTGATAGACTACGTGCCCGAAGGGAAATCATGCTGGCAGACCTGGTTGAATCATGGAAGATCCTATCTCAGCCACGGTCTACTACGCCGGTGACGGCTGACTCCACGGCAACCAAAGGCTTCTGTTTTCCAGCGTCGACATGGTTTGCTGTGAAGAAGTTTGCCAACAATGGCAACTTCACGGCAGCATTCTGCACTCTGTTCCCGCAGTATCCAGCAAACCAACTTGGCCCCATCGCTATGTTATCCATTGCCACATTTGCTCTATTACATGACAGCGAACGATGCACAGTGCCTGTCCGGGAAAGTGCCACGCGGTTCATGTCCAAAATAGAGCACCTAATCAGACACGTCCGACTCCGGCGGGGCGCCCTCTCCAGGGGACTTCAAAACACATATCCCGACCTAGAAGACTACGTAATGGGCCTTTGGGCAAAGCTTCAAGCATTCGTAGAGCGGAAACGAGTTCGTACTGATGAACCACCTGCCAAACAGATTGCAGCCTCTGCACCGGCAGACTCGAGCGGAGGAGGGGGAGCAATGGGAGTACCCGATATAGGGACGTTCGTGTATCGTGTCAATCAGGCCTGTAGGCTCTGTAATTCTGGAGAGCTGGACAGGCTGTGGAAGGAATTCGTCGGCCCCGAGAACCCCATCCCAAAAGGCAGAGCCAATCTCATCCGCAACCATCTGTTAATTGTGGATACTTTCGTCAAGTCGTACATGGCGGTGAACCAGCCTGAAAAGGCCGTGATGGTCTGGAACACGCAACTCAAACTCAGGATCAAGCCAAGTTTAAGGACATGGGATATGACGCTCAGTGGCCTTAGGATCGCCAAAAACTTGGCTGGGTTGAAAAATATGTGGACCAGGCTCACTAATTCCGATCTGAAACTGGATAAATGGGTATGGACGAGCCGCATAGCCGGGCTAATCGAACTCGGCGACGTCCAGGGCGGCCTTGATGCCTTAAACGAGATGGTTGCGCTGTGGGAGGGAGGAAAGAACCCAAAGGCGGTGGAGCCCACCGTAGAGCCTGTCAACGCCGCCCTCACCGGACTCATTCAATATCAAGAACACGAAGCCGCAGCCAAACTCATAGACTGGGCCAATAGCAACGGCATCAAACCAGATGTGTTCACCTACAACACCCTATTGCGACCGCTACTACGGGATGGCAACCGCGCCGCGGAGGCTCAGAGGATATTCTCCACCATGCAAGAGCAAGGCATCCAAGCCAACGAAGCAACATTTACTCTCATCCTCGACGCTTCCTTCTCAAAAGAAGGGATGGATCCCAAAGCCCAAGAAAAGATAGTTTCCAGGGTCTACGACGCGATGGTTGCTTCCAAGTTAGAGCTTAATACGCAGACATATGCGAAGATGCTGTATCTCCTTCTACGCTCGAATGCCACGGCAGCTGCGATGGCCCTTGTCGGGCACTTGCGCAATCAGAACGTTCCGCTGTCACCACAAATCTACACTATGCTTGTCGAGCACTGCTTGGCGCTGACGCCACCCGATATCCCTGGTGTTCATCAACTGATGCGGTGGCGCAAGTGGGCCGATATTGACGACAAGGACCGCATTTTCTATGAACGCGTCGTCGCCGGCCTTACGCGCGTCGGCGAGATTGACTTCGCGCTCGAGGTGTACATGCGCGTTGTCCCCACAGGCGCGAGGCTGGACCTACCAACAATAACCAGGCTACTCCACGCCTTACTCCGTGAGGGGCGACTCGACGAAGCCGCCCGCCTCGTAAACACGGAGAAGGCATTGTTCGAGCGCAAGTATCCGGGCGCCCCTCGCCGTGAGCACGAGGGCTACTGGAACCACCAGTTCTGGCAACTTGCTGAAAGATTCAACCTCGTGGCCCCTGAAGTCGTCGACGTTGGTGAACCTGTTACTGAGGAAAAGTAAGGATTTAATAAATATACATATAACCTAAACAGTATCACTAGCCTTTTATATACTAGATGTAAAGATATAAATCAATCATGCTGAATGCCCCTGGTGGGAGGGGAGTATCGTCCCTACTTTCCATGTAGAATAAACATTTAGGTTAGGTGGTGTGTACAAATACAAGTGCGATCAGTCTATCACATTGAGCAGTAAATAATTACTATAAAATAAAATAGAAATTCATCCTATCATGTTCATGCTTTCGAGTCTCCTTTCTTGTTCCCAAGCTTGCTTATGGTATCAACGTCGTTCGGCCTAACGAAAAGAAAACGCCAAACTCCCAGTTTCGCCCAAGGCCATTTCCTTCCCTTCCCTTTCCTTTCGTCTTTTCTCCGCATGTGTTGTTCAATGTGAAGAATTAGGTAATGGTAGTAGTAATTTCGTCAAATCGTAGCATTTAGGGTTTACCCAAATCCCTTCTTTCCTTCATGCTCTTTTGAAGAGTAGGAAGGAAAAAGGAAAAAGGAGAAGGGGTAAGATAGTCAGGCAGTTCATGACTCATCCATCCTATCCTCATCATCATCGTCTTCGTCTGCATCTCCCACAGGCGCGGAGAATGTACTGGTAGTGGCAGGATGATCTCCCCCTTGTCCTTCTCCTCCTAATATCGCAACGATGCGCTCAAGGCCTTCCACTTCCCCCCTTGCCAGGTTCCGCCCGGGGCCTTGCCACTCGCCATCGCGGACCTCGCCGTGTTCGCCTAGCTCGAGACCATGCACGGTCTCCAGGTGCCGACGTGTGGCTGTCTCGACATATTCGACTCTTTCCCTCCTCCAGCTCTTCTTACTATTATTACTGGAAGTAGAAGAACCTGCGCCCTCTTCAGCCCCGGTGTCAGATGCTGTAGGAATAGGAGTAGATTTCGCCAGATCCGGGGTAAGTTTTCGCAGGCTAGATGATAGTGCCCGTAGGGATTGCATCTGGGATAGCGTGAACGCGGCTGTTGTGGTCAGGGGCGCTTCGCCGCCCACGGAGGACGCTAAATCCCCTTTTTGGTGCAAAAAGGCGAAGGGACTCTTGGTCTTTTCCTCGCGCTTAGCTACGTCCGGCATGTCTTCGTCTCGATGATCGGACGATGCGGCGTTTGTGTCTTTCTGTGCTGTTGCTGTTACTGCTCCTGTCGGCGACGTGCTCTCAGCTTTGATCTGCGGTCCCCCCTTAGACGACGCCGGATCCCCCACCAAGCGCCGCAGATCCTCGAGCAGCGCTTCGTTGCGCGCACGCTCGGCCGTCAGTAGCGCGTTCAGGCGCATCGACTCCCGCAGACGTCGGCGGAGCGCGGTGATGGACTCTATTGTAGGTGCGTCGCTATTATTTTTCTTGCTCGTCGTCGTCGCATCATCGCCATCGCCGCCGCGCCTTGATGTTGTTGATGAGAAGTCTAAACCCTCGTAATGCGAGAGGCACATCCAGTTGCGCAGCTCCGGCGGCCGCACGGTGAAGATGTTGCGCAGGACATAGATCTCGAACTTGTCGAAGTTGCGGTCGATGCTGGCGCATACCAATGTCTCCAGCTGGTGCGTGCCGCTCTCTATCTCGTTCTTGGCCCTCTCTTCGGGCGAAAGCTGCGGCGCGGCATCGTGCTGCTGCTGTTGCGATTTGGACGCTTTGAACCCGAGCGCTGACGGCCCTGCTTTTAGAAGCCCTTGCTCGACGCTGTTGAGCGCGCGCTCAGCGAGGATGTTTACGCTATTGATTATATCGTCGATAAGACTCTATAATTATGTATAAGCAGGCGCAACTTCGTTAGCCAATTGATCGCAAAGTAGATAGAGATAGCTCTCGTAAGTAGACACCACCCCAAGAGGGCAAGGTAAGGTGCGGGCGCAAACTTACAACTGGAGCATATCCAAAATGCTCTGTCAAGAGCTCTGTATCTGAGTCGGTAGATGTAGTCATGCTGCATGGTCTAGGGCTTGTCGTCTTTTCCTCTCTTGCATAAGGGGCCGTTGAATTAATTTCAACTTATGTATCGATTCCTTGAAAACGCGTCGCGACTGCCGCCAGTACGTTGTATCTCCAATGGGGACTGAAAGTCAATATTTAGTTAGTTAGACTAGGGCAGTTTTTGGAGGGGCCTAGCCGGTTCTGTCCGGGTACTAGGCTATGCAGTTATCGGTGCTTTAAGCTGAAGGCTTATTATAAGATCATCCAAACAGTGATAAGAAACGTCATATGCACCAAGCAAATACCATGTGACAATCCACCCAATTTACGTACCTCAGCAGCATGCCAACAATTCACGAAGCGAAGACTAAGAAAACTTATTCTTAGCTCCGGCATATTCGGAACCAGTGTAGTTATTTAGTATCGTCATATTTCTCGGCGCATTCTCATTCCTTAATTCCATACTACCTACTGTCTTTTCAGGGGTTTGGATTCAAAAGCGCTTCAAGCTGCAATACAAAACCCAGCATGTCCGGTGGTGGTTGGAAGGAGATTGTCAAAAATGGATGGCATCCTGAGAAAGACGGATCTTCGCTAAAAGATCAGGTGGTGCGTTTGGACAAACCTTTGCCACGGTTCCTTTTCAACTAATCCTCCTCGGTGTCAATAGAAAGGACTGGTAGGTCGGGGCGATAAAGTTGCGAGTCCCGAAGGTCACATCGCGCCCCCCATAACTTCTCTCCGTGATCCGTCTTCCTTCGGACCACCGCCCAAACATATTGCTGCCTATGGGCCAGCCTCGGCGCATGCGCAACCTACGAGCAGAACCGGGTCACCGTCTTCAGCGTCATATACGTCGGCGCAAAGTCCGCCAATTGCCGGAGCGGGGGTAGCAAGTCAGGCACACAGTTCGGTACAACCTTACCAAGGACAACAAGAACAGAACACTACGGAAACGCCCCCGCCAGAACCAAAGCCATATCGTGTTGACACCACCGGCCTCTCAACAGCGCATCTTCCTCCACCACCAGGGCGACGGGATGGTGCTGACGGACGACCACCCCCAGCATACTCGCCAACCCTAACAACAGCTCCTGCGCCGAAGCCAAAAGTCCCACCGTCGTTACCTCCGCGGCTCCCGCCCCGGAGCGGAAACAGCACTCCAAGCTCGAGTCCCCTAAGCGCGCAGGACACCAGCCAGGGACAGTTAAATCAGGGCGCTATAGATAGACTCGGCGCCACAGGCATATCAGTACCAGGCCTAGGAATAGGAGGTGGCCAGACAACAGGGCCGCTAGCGCAGGCATCTCGCTCTAGTCAAGCCGACGAGCTGCAAGCCCGATTTGCGCGCGTAGGTGGTTCATCATCTCAGGGTAGCAGTAGCAGGACGACGCCAGAAGAAATACGGCCGGGCCTCACGGGACAAAGTCCATCTGTACTGGCCAAAAAGAAGCCGCCGCCGCCACCACCCCCAAAGAAGCCGGTACTTGTAGGATCAAAACAAGGTGAAGAAACTCCGCCGCCGGTTCCATTAGCTACGCGGCCAATGTTCAAATAAGCCCCTTAAACAGTCTACATCGGTTCACAAAACCGATTCTCTCTAACCAAGGTCGACCGGTTAACTACAATTCAAGCACAATTACAACAACTTGGGAAGCCTATTGAATCGAGGTGAGTAACAATATGCCACGCTAGGTGATGCAGAGTAATATGATCAGACTCCTCGGCGTTTCCAGCCTTCAGAGTCAGTTCTTTTTGGTTGATAGAACACAATCTATCTAGTGAACACAGCTCTGACGTCCGAACATGAATTGAGTACTTTGTGTGTGGTACGTCAAATCTTCCGCTTGGTGAAAAGTAACACCGAATTGTCCCCTTAGCCACTCTATAGGCCGTTTACACCTTCATCTCCTCAAGACCGTGCTTCCAGACAACAACGTAGGGAGTGACACCATCCTCACGGTAGTTGAGAAGGACAACCCTATCATTCGGTTAGCGTTTGGTGTTGAGTGGAGTGTGTCACAGTTGTGTTCAAGAAGTCGCAAAAAATTCCTTACATTCCGTCAACATCCATGCTCTCGCCAGTGTAGAATTCCCAATCCTTGAAGCTTCCGAGAACCTTCTTGGAGAACACGCCAGCGCCCTTCTTGAAAGCCTCGATCTCTGCCTCAGGGGCGCCCTTGGCCTTGAGGTGCGCAAGAACCTTCTTCATGTAACCTGCTTTTTCTTAGCCCATGTTTGTCACACATCGCCATAAAAGACCCACCCTTCAGATATGAACCATAAGAGGCCTTGTCAAAGCTCGTGGGCTGTAGACGGAAAGAGTGAACAATGTTGTTGACCTTCACGGCCTCGTCATCAACGCCCTCATCGGCCTCCTCGGCAGAGGCATTGGCACCGGTATCTACAAGTCCCAGCGTTAGCGAATACAGGTAATGGATGCAACACACAGGGGAACTACGTACTGACATCGACCGCGCCAATCTCAATCATGGCGCAGTCGGCTTCATAGACGACACCATCAACCTCCTTCAGCTTGTACGAGTCGGAGAGAATCTCATCTTTTCCCGTGGCAATGGCGTCCTGCAAGGAGGTAATTCTACAATCAGTCACAGATGCTACCACCTCAGCGCAAAGCGAGCTGCGACTGATAATCTGCCGATGGAACAACTTACCTTGTAGATAATCATTTTGGCAGAGGAAGATGGACTATAACGTATCCAATAGATGCACGAGAAGATAGGGTCCGCTAGGAGGAGACTGGTGACACTGGTGACCGTAGGTAAGGAATGTATAAAGGAAGGTTTCAAGTCTAAGGAGATGGATTAGCAAAATAATGAGGGGCAGTTTTGAGACGCAGAGGGACACTCAAAATTTGGCTGAAGAAAAAGCGGGGCGCGGGCAAGACTTTGGAGGGGCATTCTCAAAGTGGCTTTTCTCCCTAGGCTACCTAGCCTTCGCCTACCAACCCTGCTTAGCCTGGAAAAATACCTACCATCCAGCGTAGCAGCTGGCAAACACCTCCAACCGTCTCTGCACATCCACAGACATAGCCCGTATGCACATGTAGGCTGGAGCAGGTGGTCCCGCATTCATCCATTCAAAGTTTCTTGCTATTTTTCATGCAAGGAAAGCCCTCGAAGACAAGCGCACCTACCTGTAATTCACCAGATCAAGAACGAATGCCTCACGTCTCACTAGCATTAGACAAAGGCTATACCCAGATACTAGTAGTATTATTTAGATTTGAATGAGTATTATTAGCGTCAAGCCCGCGGACCCCGACTCTGTTTACAAACTTTAGCAGGTTTACGTGGTGCGATCAATGATCATCTTGTATCAGACCATTACGATAGTTTCCAGTCTCCTTATTAAAAACAGCTGACTCCGCTTACTGTGATCTGACTTTGCTCTCATTGATTTTTTTTATCTTATTTCCTGGTTCCAACGTATGGTACTTAATGTACCCACATGCCCAAAACAGACAATAAGGGATGCGAATTGCCACCGTCAATGGTCACTTTCACTACAGAAGTACCCCTTGCTTATAGAGTAGGTACCTAGGTAGGTAAGTTATAACGGTCGTCTTCATCTATTGTCAGCTGGCAGCCAGGACCGGGTGGGGTTTAGCGTTACAACAAGAGCGGACCCAATGTCGCCTAGGCTGAAGCTCGTCAGGCTAGACTGAAGAACTCTATCTAAAATCATTCCGTAATTAACGCGAGCCCGTCCCTCGAACGACCCTTAGGCACATATTTCCTCTAACCTCAGGCAGAACCTAAGGCACTCAGCACTACCTTCATTTCAGACAACCGCTATTATCCGTTCACGACACTCCTTTCTACTATTTCCTACTTTAAGTTGCTTGTTTTTAGAGACCCTTATCCTTTGTAATCAGAAAATATTCGTCCTCTTTCAGCCAGTTCTGCTATTAGCCATAGGTCCTATCCAATGATGGCGGCAAACTTGACGGCTGCGACCGCCCTTCCACCCCTCCCGTCATACTCCCTCACCGAAGCTCCCGACGTGATATCATGGTTTCCTGATTTCTACTTGTCGGCTATTGGGCCTGTAATTGCGTACTGGATCGTCTCCTTTGTCTTCCACGTAATTGATGTCTACGACCTGTTCCCTCAGTATCGACTACACACTCCCGCCGAGATAGCACAGCGGAACCGAGCCACGCGATTCGAGGTATTCCGCGATGTCATAGTCCAGCAAATCATCCAGATTGGCATGGCCATCGTTCTAGGGTACACTGACCCTCCGCAATTGACCGGACGTGAAGATTACGACGTCGCCGTCTGGGCGACCAGGGTTCGCCTGGCTCAGAGAGCTTTACCTACTATACTGGGGCTTCTGGGTATTAATGCTGCTACCGTCTCGAAGAACATGGCTATATCGCATCCTCTCCTAGCTGGTGCGTTAGCTGGCGGGTATTACCCTTTCCTTAGCACCCGTCTCGACGCGACCGATGGAACCTCCGTCCCTGCTTTCGCCGCCTGGGAGCTTATGGTTGCCAACGCCATCTACTACGTTTTAATTCCTGCCTTCCAATTCGGCGTCGCCATTTGTGCATTAGACACCTGGCAGTACTTTTTGCACCGCGGCATGCACATGAACAAATGGCTCTACAGTAAGTCGTTTTCTTCTATTCATGTCTCCAATTTGCCTTGAGCGTTGGCCATTAACTCTGTTTGCAGCCAAGTTCCACTCTCGTCATCACCGACTCTACGTGCCCTATGCCTACGGTGCTCTGTATAATCACCCCTTTGAGGGTTTCCTTCTCGATACGCTCGGTGCCGGGTTGGCCTACAAGGTCGCAGGGATGAGCGCGAAACAGGGCATTGCCTTCTTCATTTTCTCGACCATAAAGACGGTCGATGACCACTGCGGATATGCATTACCCTGGGATCCTCTCCAGCATATTACTGGCAACAATGCCACCTACCACGACATCCATCACCAAAGCTGGGGTATCAAGACCAACTTCTCTCAGCCCTTCTTCACCTTTTGGGATCGGGTGCTGGGTACTATCTGGAAGGGCGATACGTCACTGAAATACGAACGCTCAAGGATCAATGCAGCCAATAGCCTGGCGGCTGAGGCCAAAAAGGCGTCTGCCAAGGCTCAATAGGGGGCATAACCACTCGTTGCAGTAAATTCGATTCGTTGTATGATTTTAGGGTTGATTTTTATTCACTTTTGTTCTCTTCTATTCTTTTCTTCTACCCCCGGTTTTTGCTTCCGGGGGGGGTTTTTTTTTTTTAATAAAGAAAGCGATACGATCCCGTGTTGTTGAATTATTGCCCCGGGAGAAAAGGAAGCATCCGTTTGTAAAAGGTGGCATAAAAGCGGTCATCAGGCAGGAACCTTGTGCTGCTTGGTTTTGCCCCTGAAAAACTTTGCCTCGATCGGTAACTCGTTTCTTCGAGATTCTTTCTCCAAAAGATAATCTTACCCAGGGTCATACACAAACACACTTCTACACGCACTTTTTTCTTCTTCACCAACCATGTACTATCAAAGCTTTGTATATTGGTGTTCAGAGTCCGGTAGGTAAGCGGGAAGGATGGGGAGAGTGGTTACTACGTACTGTGTCGACGCTTTACATATACGTGAAAAAGAAAGAGAAGGAAAAGAAAGGAAACAAGATGAGGGAAGTTGGTTGGATAAGGTTGTACACATGATGAAGCCATGCTCACTCGACACTTTGACCTAACCGCACCCCCAAACGAACCCACGAATTCGTGGTTAATGATAATATATTCTATAAAGATCACTTTCCTCTTTCCTATCGGTGTTAATAGAAAGGAGCATATGATTCCTGCGCGTTTGCTCTCTCGGTTCTAGGTAAAGACGGTAGGATGTTGTCACAGAGTATAAACCCGTTGTTTCCATAGCCCAAGGAATCGTCTTTCCCTAGCGAGTACCTTTATGCTGCCTTCTACAGCAGCGAAGCATTATAGCTCGAGGTGGGCATATGCAAAAATTCTTGAGAATAATGGTACCACTCGTCAAAACAAAATAATATTCCTGGATGCCGTGTGTAATGAGGAGGGAGAGGATGGATATGTTCCCCCGACCGCATGTCAAGACGAGATCTATGCCCTCGTTCACATGGGAATCTTGAGGATGTATCCCCTTATATAGGTAAAACCAGGAAAAGAAAGCGTGATAAAGACCGTGAAGATGAATTACTACCTCCTTAGAGCAGATTGGAGCTCTTTTCAGTGGTGTTTCGGTTCTACTGGCCAGGGCTATGTAGATTCCCCGAGTTGGCGGTCTGGTTGCGTAGTATGTTGGAGATGTTGTTCATGCTCTTGAAGAAGGGAGGACTTGTCCCTTTCCTAGGGGCATAGGCAGATGATCTATGCGCACGGAAACGACTTTAGTTAGCAATGTCACTATGAGGAATCGCATGTCGTTGTTCCGAGTGGTCTTGGGACGCATGTAGAAATAGTGAACTCCATAGTCGGCTCAGAAGTAGGGCACATATCAAATGAGAATACTGTGCAGGATGCAAATCATGAAGGGTTCAATACTACATTACCAAGCTACTCAAGAGCAGATTGGGGGTTATGTTCCCTTCCAGCGTTATTCATTATTACCCCTAATTTCGAGTCCGAACAGTAGTGTACGCCCGCAATTATTAGGTCTCCGGAGACGCTCGGAAGTCAAATAGATAAGTAGATAGCTACTCGTTTGTCCTTTACTGATGTTCCGATGTTGATTTTCGACAATAAATACGAGATAGAGCCCTCACAACCATACGCGCGGCAGTCCTCTAAGCCATCTAGATGAGCCATGTTTGCAATGGACTTTGCAACTCTGTCTACCACCGTTTTGAGATGATAGGGGCCAGTTCCAACTAACAAATCCAGCATTGTATCATTATAGTCGCCGAACTCCCTTCTGCTACAAGATGGTATCAGTCCACGTTTGGCCCCTTTCACGTCCCCGCGGAAACACCAACTACATATGAATTTACAATATCAAGGAAAAGGCAAGACTGAACTAAGATAGCCAAGGTATGATGCCCTTCTGTGAGAAGAGAAATGACCGCTATAGTCAATACAATATCGACAAGGCTAGCTAGGACGTCTGATTCGAATTACGGAGAGATAACTAGTCAGTGGGAGTTGCATATAATCGTTTAACACAACAAGTATGGGGTTCTCATAGCACCGAGAGGCCAGTGTAGAGTGGTTGTGACTAACCTAGAACCTAAGAGCAAACAGGAGCCTTCCATGTACGGTAGCTTATTTACCCATCCACGTCAAAAGAACAGCAACAAGTCTACCGCCAGAGTCTCTTTTACTTTTACGTTTTTTCACTGCGAGAATAACCATCAAAATACACAAGAAGTCATGGACCGTCGATTAGTTATGGAATACACAGCGCTAACGACATCACGGGCAGACGTACGTTCATTCGGATAAGTGCTTTCTAAGATTTTGAACACATCCTACAGGCCTAGGTCGCAAGTTCAAGCTGCTGAGAATGCGAAAGCTGCGGGTGCTAGGTTCTGGTCATGCAAATATTCGTTCACAGAAAGGAGTTGATACTCAAGGTACTGGATCCCTATCTCGGGATAGGAGGTTGGATGGACGTTTCTTACCATTACAAATCCTTTGTGAGCATGTGAACATTGTAGAAACAATAAATATCTGCCTCGCCCAGTGAGGATATGTCACTCGTGGTACAGTTCTCGGTTAGTAGTTGGACCGGTGAGACTGGGAAGACCTATTGGTAAGCATATTAGACTAGGCTAGCATTCAGGAGCCCGGGACAGCACAGGGCAAATATTTTCATTGCCATCTCAGGGTTCAGAAGCGGCCTGTCGAGTAACGAGTTGGATTACGATTGTTATTCGTAACGTCTACTTGGTCAGAGGGCTAGCTGACGTTGTATCATCCCCTGACGGGCTACGTTCCCGTTAGGCATTGGTGCTGTGGACAAAGAGACTGGATGATTATACTCAATATCTATTCACAATCAAGCTTCGGCTTGCCCTGATGCGTCCCTTGCAGCGCAACTCTGTCGGCGATAGCTAATGCTGACATGTGAAACCAGCGATACTTACAGAGGCTGACAAGTCAACGTCGGCCGCGCGGGTCTTTTGTCAACCTACCATAGCCTGTAGGTATTACGTGTGCCTGAATGTAAACGGCACCGCCCGTTGTAATATGAAGGAACTTTTCTGCCTACTCTAGGATACGGAGCATACCATATTTCAGTGCCACGATGGAATACTCATAGGCTTTGAGTCGAAAAAACTTCCTTAGTAAGCTGATGGATTCGCTACCTAATTCAACGAGATCTGCCTGCCGCGGGAGTCTATTCCCTCATCCCACGTGCTTATGCCAGGTACATCGGCGGGCACTTCTCTACCTATCTACCTACGCACTGGCGTCTCCTGTCGACGCAATCTTGAAGTCCATGTAATTTTTCAGATACCTGCTTAGAGCTCCCATGAGCTAATAAAAGTATATTTAGCAATAACTAGACTATCCTTAGGTCTCAATGCGATATATAGTCTAATGTTGTCTAAGTAGGTTTCAACTAGATCATCCGCCTTTCCGCTCGCAACGTTGTCAAAAAACAAGGGGTTGGGCATAAGTAGATATCAGGGATTCAGGGGAGCGAGACGGACGTTGCTGCCGACGGAAAGGGACGGGAGCAAAGCAGGGCGCAGAGGGATCATGTACGGAGTGTGTAGTAACTTATCCACGATGAGCTAGCCAAGTAGGTAGCTAGCAACGAAAGGGCTCTTCTAGGACATCAGCAGCAATCTACCTAGGTTAGTAGAATCTGGTAATATTGGACGACATAGACCTGTATGTATGTATGTGTTCAGATACGTCTGACGTCCGCACATTCACATGGAAGAAACCGAAAGTAGTATCTGCCCCGGGGGATTGATTATCTAATTTTTCTCCAAACTTTGGGTAGGACTTATCGACATAACGTGTTTCCTTCCTTGATCCGTCCGTTTCCATCAGTCAGCCAGCCCCGGCCTCTCTCCAAGGACGTTTCTGAATAATTGGTTACATGTCAAAGCACAAAGCGAACGAGGTACTACGTATATGAATAAGCTTCCCCATGCCGGGTTGTCTGGTAGGTCAGAGAACGATCTTATGGTTTGCAATTGTAGTTGGTAGGACGTTTATAGAAGAAAAATAGAGTTGCAGGGCTGAGGGACAACTTAGCAAATCACTTTAACGATACGCAGAAGCCGTTGTTGCGAGATAATTTTTTTAGTTCATTTTTCTTTCCTAGTTTTCCTGTAGACTTTTCCGTTCCACCGTGAAATACTACTTCGATTAAAAAAAAAAATAATCTACTCGTCTCCTTTTATTTTCTCTCCAGTTTAACAAAAGTCAGTCTGGTTATCTTTAGTATATAGATAAGCTTGCACCGTCTCACTCAAAACGCAAGGCCATTCCTTGTTCCGAAGTCCCTTTACTTACAGTACCTACCCTTTAGCTTCTGACAGGTCCGTGCTAACGTGCCTACTGTGTCGAGACTCGAAGGAAAAATGAAACTTGAATGAAGGTTGTTCGAACCGGCCCCGGCTTTCTTTTCCATTCACGTACCGGAGATCCGAAAGTCTTACTTAGACTCCTTGGTTAGTGGGAAACCCTTCGTGCATTAAGTAGGTATCTGAGGGTCGTCCTCGTGACGCTTATAAGTGTACTTAGAATGATAAGTGCGTAGTTAGACGGGTAGGAGTCATATCCCATCTACTTAGCCACACAGTACTTTGTAAGCAGTAACACGTACATAGGTAGGTTGATAGCGTTTTCGTGCCATCCGTCGTTGCTCTAAACCCGTTTCCGCAAGGCTGGTTTGCTTAGCGTGTCATTCCTCTCACAAGACGCCAATTTCCCTTCTCTCGGGCACCTTTGTAAGCTTTGCTCACAGTACTGCTGTAGGGATATTCGGAACTCTACTAGTCAAATTCACATACATACACCTACTTTACTTACTGTATGAGCAGAATACGAATTTGAGCGTGGTAGTGATAGTGATAGATCGACAATTTGAAGAGAGCGAGCGAGGGTTTGAGAGTTTTGAAACTGGACTAAACTACTCATGTGACCTGACTTGACCTTGACGGGCTGTGTTAGAGATGAAGCGCTCAGACAGATTACATGTAAGACGCCCAGCCCAACCTAGCCTGGGTACTCGCACTGCTTTGATAAGGTGAGGGTATCATGGCAAGCTTAATTATTAATACCTACCTAAAACACAAGATCAGATAACAATGATACGATATATACCGCACTAGTATTATAGTTCGAACTTCTACTTAGCATAAGTGCTTAGACCAGGTATCTAGAAAAGACAAGACAAGGCAAGATGAGACGAGACGAGACGAGACGAGACAAGACGACTCCTACTGCCACGCTCACTACACCCGATATATTTTAGATCGGCTGTTGCCTGCCGACTAAGTACATATGTACTACCTACGTAATATCCAGCGACGTTCAAGGACACGATGTTGACTATGCTGATTGTAGATGGTACGGCATACCCTGTGCCTAGCTAGCCCTACATACTACCTACTTAAGGCAATGAGCTTAATGTTGTGCTAATTATGCTATGTACGGTATACATATGTATACTAGTATGTATATGCGTGGCTATAGCGCATGCATATTGTAATGTATAAAATTACCATCATCTCGGCAACTCCATGGCAAAAGACAACTACATCTACACACCCATCTACCTAGGTAGCTGTGTAGGTATTCCTTTCACGGAGATTTAATTAACATTGTAGATAAACTACGTACGGCAGATCGAATGAGGCGTGGCAATCACCGCAACTCTATCTATCTATCTATCTATCTAATTACTACTATAAAGAGACAAGATAGAACTAGACATCCATACTTTACCTTTCATATACATGTAATGGAGTAGATTAGGTGGCGAGATAAGTATTCGATCAATCGATTTTTTACAAAAGTCCTCTCATACATATATACGTAACTTGGTTACGTCATTATAGCTACTGCTGAACCAAGGTTAAGCAAGTCTATTGTGTATGCATGTCTCAGCCGGTTGGTTAACATGGCAACAAGAAAGAAACGAGAAGAAAAAAGTGGCGCGTGTGCGCGCGCGTTGGAGCCAAAACCAAGCACGTGGGAAGTTCGGATTCTGCAACGCCTCACAACCATTCCCCTTGGGGCCTGGCTAGAGCTGGAATTGAGCTGGAGCTGTACATATGTACATCTGTGAGCAGCGGGAATTACCTACCTACCTATAAGGTGTGTAGTTTGTAAGTAGCTTGTTTGTAGCTTGTCAGCACCAATTCCTAGCTGCAGCCTACAGGGCTGAGATGAGTTGCGTTCTAGAACGCACGCGAGGAAAAGAAAACAAACGCTCGCTTTATTATTATTTTTTATTCAAGCCACTCTTTATTTATTGTTTTATTCTTTTCGGATTTACAATATGTAAGCCACACCCGCCTCGATTTCAAGGACGGCGACTATCACGCTGGTATGAGGAAGGCAGGTAATCTCCTTTTACGCATATATATGTAGGTATGTACGACACTGCAATTACCTATGTATCTGACGTGATATCTCCCCGGCGTTCCGTCCGCACACAAACTTGTTTGTTTTGCTTGTTTTCCTTGGAGATAGAAAAGGAGTCCGAAGAGCTGGTTGGTTGGGCCCGAGAGCCTTGGGTTGATTAGTCTGGTTGATATTGTGTCGTTCCAAGGTTACGTCCCGAATATGAAACATCACATCCGGGGTACAGCATACATACATACATACAGCACTAAGACCCTAAGCAGATAGACACCTTGGCAATGTAGGTCTATAGAATGCCTACATACACGTTTCTCCGGAACACTGCGGAAGTGCGGGTTTGGATAGGTGGGAAAAGTTGGCTCTGGCTTCGTTCCTGTATGTAGGGTAAGCAACGAAGGAAGCACCAAGCCATCCTACGAGGTTATCGCCAAAAGGGCTCTCTCTCTCTCTCTCTCTCTCTAAGTATCCGTTTCTCTAACAAGCGAAAAAATTTGTCACCCGTCTATCTATCTACCTACTCCGAGGGAACCGATGCGGGTTGTGTCGTGTCGTGCAATTGTACACGTCCGCATGTCTTGTACTTATTGAATTCACCCCCAAAAGCCACACATGAAGCCAAACCCGAGATTTTACTGCTGTACAACTTGTCTTTACTACATACCTATGTACTTGAAATACTTTTCTACGTCTAATGCTGAGAAAAAAATAAAATAAAAAATAAACAAAGCCACGGTATGATTACAAATGTTATTTCAATGGGTTTTTAGACCATTCGGTCCATTCCCGACGCAATGGTAACCTGGCACGTGGGGTTTTGGAAGCTTGGCCAGTAATTTATTTGTGGTGCCGTCGTAGAGCTACCGTACGGGCGGAAATGTTATTAATAATATTAAAATAGAGCTAGTTTTCTACTTAAGCTGATTAGCTTCATAGTACAAAACCATCCGAACCAAACAAGCGTGATTGATAAGAATGTGATCGTCTCTTTTCCCTTGAGATTAGACAGTTTCATCGAGGCGTACAAAAAAATGTGACTCGATAAACTTAAGGAGCATGTGGTGCGGAAGAAATGCTCACATCGTGCTTGCATTCGTTCCATCCGATTTCTCATAAATTGAAATGCGGGTGCCTGCGCATGTGCATATAATATAGACACAGTTGCAGGTAGATGGTACGGGATGGACCAGTGAATGCTATTATGTGTTCTCGTCGCCGTTCTGTTCGGGGAGTACAAGAAACAAAAACAGAGGAAAGGAGCGGAGAGGGCGCGCTTGACTGGTGGTGCGCCATAAACCCAAAGGCTTGGGTAACCCCGGTACATTCTAGACGAAGAATCCACTCAATGTTAATTAAAAAAAAAAAAACCTCCGATTCAGGGTCATGTGGTACGTGGAACCGGGACGCTATTTCTAGCTGGCTGGGTATACCTAGCTGCGATACTATATTAGCTTGCACAAGTAGATACTCGAATAAAATCATAATTGCTTCATAAATGTACTTTTGCTCTTCATGGTCTGGTTTTGGCGTCGGGGTGCGTGCGGATTCTTCGGACATTATTGCATCGTGCATACATACGTGTGTACAGATTAGTGGATTGGGTATTCCATGTTGCTTCTTTATAACACTGCATATGCTGTATTATCGTAATGCAGCCCAGCTGACATACCACTGCAGGGTAATAACCCGAGCAGGTTGTCTCGATAAGATTGTTAACGGGCTTGCGAGAGATTGATTCATCATGAGCATTTCTCGTCTCCCAAACAGTTGCACAGCTTCATATGAAACAGCGAGCCGTATGCTGTACCCAGTACCTATGTTGGAGACTGTAACACCAGTCCATCAATTTCTATGCTCAGCAAGTCCCTCGTTTTTCTTTTTTTCCCTTACTTTTTTCTCTACATTGAACCAGCGGAGAAAACGTCGGTACTAGTAGAAGAACGGCGTCGGAACTTTTGTTCAGACCGTCGAACGATAGCTTTGAGCTCCTCCCAAGTGCCGAGGGCGTAAGTAGGTAGGTACCTGGGCAGGGTTATAGCTCAGCTCGAACAATGCAGAGTGTGATCATTATCATCGATCCTCTCCGATTCTCGAGGCAAAATATCGATTACCTATCGTTGACAATCGAATAGGTATGCAATCAGGAATTCGTCACAGCGCCTTTGTCCGCTAGTCCGCATCAGTGAACCATGGTACAGCATTATCTTGATGTGCATGTTGCGTAGGTACGCCACAATATTGATTTTCTTAACCTAACATTTGGCAGTCCGGTAATGACCGTTAGGTACTTACCAGCTGGCCGGTTTTTGCAGGGTTGTCGTGTAGTAAGAACGCTACCCAGTGACTCTACTGTTGTGGGTACCGGGCGGGGATATTGCAGGGATTATTGGAAATTGTCTACTACCAATTTGGTAATTAATTCGCCGAAGTTGTACATCTTTACGAAGCAGAGTCACGGAATATACCGAGCCACATTTTAGCTGACAGATGACGGACAGCTGTGTGTGAAGGAGGGAACCTTACACATGGAAGCACGGAAACTTCAAAGTTCCATTCCTCGGACAAATGGTAAATGCGTATGCTCTCTCCCTTCCTTTCCCCCCTTTTGTTCTTCATGCCACCCAGATCAACGTTGTTACATATGACTTAGGGGCTTGGATGCAGTTTTAGGAAGCTCTCTCCAAGTTGTTGTGCAGCTGTTTAATAGGCAATTTAATCCGGCATAAATAACATTAGCTACGTATTCAGCAGTACTACAGTATTAAGTCTAAAATAAGATTAGAATAATGCTCTGCGTAGAGTTTTTTCTAACCTATTACGGTGGTGCTTGAGAGGTCATATTCCGGATTAGGGAGGTTAGGAGGCTATGTAAGGGGTCTTATTGGCTACAAGACTTGGAGCAGTTAATCCCTTACTCCGTTTTCGTCTAAGCCAGATGCACATACATACTTGTGCGTGTCAGGTGGTAACACCCGCTGCTAGGTAACAGTCGTAGTGGCCCCCAGATTATGCTGTAAGTATAGCAAGTTTCCTTGCTTCGCCGAGAACTACGAGGAACTGTAACACAGCGTCATCACATACATGATGTCAAACGTCATTCGCGAGCCGATTAGTATCAAGGCATGGGAAATCTCGACATATCTAGATACCTATCGTTGCAACCCTTCCCCTCCGAGTCTTACCTCGTCGGTTTTCTTGATTCCGCTGTGGTGCTTGCTTGCATTGCAGATAGCTCCTTCTCTAGTCGCAGAGCGCGCCTAAAAGTAAGGGGCTCAACTGATGCTCTTCCGGATATTCTTCGCACACCGATTCTGCCTGCTAAACACAAGACGGCAAAAGACAATAAATGCTCTCCAGTTTCAAGCTAGTTCCATCACCTCAATACCCGCCTGAGACAGGCAGAGGAGAAGCTCGAAAATATTAAAACGCGAAAAGCGCAATCAATTAAACTGCATCCACCCAACGCTGGTGGGTTTCAGTGCAGTGTGGTTTCCAAGACCTGACGGCGCGTGGTTCTACTGCTCAAGCTAATTTAGCGGCTTCCTCGACGAGTCCAGCTTCGTCATATAGTGGTCACTAGCGCTAGACGCTGAGTTGCTGGATTGGAGCTTCCTACAGTACCTACCGTATTTAGGGCCAGCGTCCACCTAGCATAGCTTATCGAACCATTTTCTTCGCTTCTTTCCGATCATGAAAACCTGAAGGAGAAACTGGAATTGCTTTAAGCAAAGTTGTGCCTGTCGTCGAGCCTCGGCCACAGCGATCTGTTTGTTTCATCACGGCAGGAGTCAGCCCTGAATTACACATCTTCCCTGTGACTTTGCTAAGACCTCCCTTGTCTTTTCCATCTGCCAGTGCCCCCTGTCTTGTCTAATAAGCGCCGGGTTCCCTGTCGCACTGTCAAGCCTATCACCTCGCCTTATCCTTATCCCTACCTACATTGCATCCCTACGAGTATCCCCAACTTTGTGCACGCAGGCACACTCATCACGGCGCTTCCGTCAGCTCATTTTATGCAAATCCATTGGCCAATTTGCCCAATTTCCCACCATCTGTCAGGGCAATCGGTTCCTGGCGTGCCTGGTCGTGCCTGGTACCTGCATCTAGCCACGATTCGCCCGGATCGTGGCAAATTGATTTCTATCTTAAGCAACGGCGGCAAACCCTAGACGGTTTTCACGTCGTGTGCTTCATATAATAGGCTTTGCTGAGAACATTGCCGTCGAGAAACACCCTTTAAATCCGGTGTTTTACCTGTGGTAATGCGTCATGGATCCAACCACGACACTCTTTACATTTATGCTGTGAGTGCCTTTTTATTCATGGTCATTCCACGCTATTTATGCGCCATCATTCTTTCTTCTTATTTGAAGTGTAGCTTGTTGTTTCGTTGCCTAGACAGTATTTGCAGTACTGCCTTACCTACTCCCTCCGGAGTCCTGCTCCTCCAACCATACATTTATTATTAAGTTTCATTATTATCATCCATCTTATATCTTATATTTATTATTAGGTATTAGCCTTCATTCCGATCCAGCAATTTTGTCTTTTATAATTTAGTCCCCATCCTCTGCTGTCTGAGACAGGAAGAGTGAGCACTCTGCACGGGCCATTTCTGAGCTCAGCCTCTGTCTTGATCTGGCAAATTAGCCCGTACTGGACGAGCTAAGGCTGCCTACGCTAGTCGTTTTGTATTTTCCTTCTAGAAAACTGAGAAAAGTTCTATGCCAAGACAGCCACGTGAAGGTCAGATATTACGAGTTCCATACCCTGCCGCCTACTTCTCTCTTGTCTCTTTTGTCTCTGAACCCCTGCTATTCCCATGCCACGTCTTTCTGAATGGGGCATCGTATATTGCGCTGGAACGGTCCGCATCCCTGTCTCTTCTTCTCTTTTCTTTTCGCGTGGTGTTGTCTGGGCATGGATACGTGTACTTAGGTCTGACGTGTTCAGATAAAGTACTGTCTCGGTCCAGCACCAGCCGTATGTACAGTACCAAGCTTCGTGCCAGTGTCCGTGTCCGTATCCCCTGTTCATCCATTCCAGTCTAGGAGCTTTCCAATCTTTGAAGTTCAGCCCTTGATTTTGCTTTTCCTTTTCTCCCCCCAAGCTTCCCAAAGAAACATCCACGGTGCCAGGGTCTCCAAGTAGGGCAGAGCTAGGGTTCTGCTCTGGTGCGGTCTACCTGTGTACTTCGTTACAAAATTACCTATTACGTAGATCATTTCCCACCCTTGGCGCCTCAGCTCTGCACTGGGCTTCCCACATACACCCTTGTCTGTACGCCCTGTAATAAGTACATACGAGTCACCAAGCATTCATCTGCCGATCCCTTCCCTTCCTTATTAGCACTGAACTCTCCCAGCTAGCCAGTCCGGCCAAGAGGACATAAAACTGACCAGCTCCCCAGACAAACTTGCCCGTCAGTCCTGTCGGTCCACCTGCTCGGATCTTGGGATAACTTCAACGTGCACTACAAAATGGAACGAGATACTCGACGTGATCGTGGTGAATGGCGTGGATGCCATTCTTTCGACAAGATTGTTTGCGACGGCGACAGACCAACACGTTCAGAACGACGTGGAGGGTTGAAGATGGGTCAGACATATTACTACTACGTGAGTACAAGCTGTCATCACTGTTTGCGTAGCTCCCTGAGACTTGAAGCTAACAAAGATTATAGTATGAAGTGGATGGATCAACAGAAACTTACAACCCCTCTCAGCCTACTACAACGGCCTGTCCATTCCTTCCCGGCCAGACTGTGAACAAGCTCGAAGTACCCTTCGAGCGTCGACTAAGACTGAAGAGCGCTTCTATGAACTCGTTGCGGAATACTGATTACAAGACGATGGATCCTGTGGATAGATTCACGACACCAAAACCACCATCTTCTGGACACCGCCGAGAATTCCGGATCGCCTCTGCTTCGTCTATTCTACCAAAACGAGCAACCCGATCCGTCTCGCCTGCACCCAGTTGGACCGGCACTGCACGACGGTTCCTAGGCCTGAGGCACAAGGACGGTGAGCGTGGAAGGAAATCTAATCTAAGAGAAGAGTTCCAGGAGGAGGATGTGTTTGTCGAAGAGAACGATGCGTCTATCGAGACTCGCAGCGTCACCCCATCCGGTAGCATACGTTCACGTGATCTATCCCCAGAGTCGTTGAGGAAGTTCTTGTCTGACGACACACCTACATCTTGTGCAAATGTCGAGACGATATCTTTGTCCATACCGGATGACATCGCGGAGGAGACAGATTACGACGACGACGACAACTTCGCCACGAGCCCGGCGGCAGAGAGAGCCGAGTTTACCACATTATCACCACCTCCATTCCAACGGGGAGGATTGTCGGCACCACCAGCGAGCCACGCTCGAAACGCAACCATTTCAACACCAACATCTCCGCATGTGGACCCTCAGGCTGACGCAACGCCCAACCAACTGGGCATTCCACGGTCACACTCAACTGCGTCGGCGGCATCATCCAGCTTGGCAGCCCCTGCCTCTCCTCTGTCAAATGTCTCTCAAGGCTTGAGCCAGTTTTCCTTTTTCGACGACTCTGAAGATGAGGACGTGGCCTCAGTTAATGGTGACGGCGCTATGCTCGCCAGTCTAAGTTGTGAATGCAACCTGGAGAAGGATATATCGAAGCGTGAGCTGGAAGCGCTTATCGCCAGCTACAGTCTTCCTCGAGTATCTACGGAGCTCAGGAAGCATTCGGATGCCGGCCACGTCTTACCATCTCTAGAATCTACAGCTTTAGTCTCTCAGAACGAGGCTGGTGTACCAATCGGTACCAACGACGTCTATGGTCTTCCCAATGTTGTCATCGGCCTGGAAGACCTTGTCAATGACATGAACTGGGTCACTGAAGTTGCTCATCAGAAAGGCATCTAAGCATACTGCCTATCACTTCACCGCAATCTCTTACACCGTCCACTCTATCACCATCTCCGCTATATCAGATCGCTTTTCCTCTTCCTATCGAATCCTTGCTCTATCTCGGGAGCGAGGTCTACAGAATGCTCATCTAGAATGGTGGCCGGTCGTTCTCGCGGACATTAAAGACCGGCCACACAAAGTTCAGCATCTTTGGGAGTTGGGCATATTGAACATTTACACTACATTTTTGCATGGAAATCGGCGCTTTAGGTTTTGGAAATTTGGGTTGAAATCTCAACAAGAAGAATCATTGATGCTTTACACGAAAACTGGAAGTAACGGGTCGGTCTAGAGCTCGCCCCGCTGGCACGTGGCAGCGGCGTTAGGCTTTGACTCGTTTTTACGGATAAGCGAAGCATACAATACATAAAGGGAACTCGGGGATCCAAGGGAAAGGGAGGGAACACATAACATAATACGATGGATTGATGACCTCGCGAAACTTTTGGTCTGCTTTGTAACAATAAATGTGCATATACACAATGAGCTTGTCGGAAGCATACATACCTACAGAATCGGTTTTGAGGATGACAGGGCGTCGCTCATCAGTCACATGGCATAGCATAGCTAGAATCAGAATGATACGATGCACTCTGCCTATCCCAAGAAACAATCCTCCGTTATGTTCTCATGACTTTACCTAGGCATCATCCTTGCTATCACCTAGCGTTAGTGACTTGAGTTGTGCATAAGGAGTCGATCAACCCCTGGTCATAACAACGAAGTGATATATCTACATACTACAGATCATCAGACGAATCATGTGAGCAGAAACCGCACCACCCACTTAGACTAGGGTATGTAGTGTCACGATATCGAGCGCGTGTTGTGTTCCTGCATTGATTGGCGTCTTACATCATCCGCCACACACGTGTATCTAAACGCCCTACTAGTAAGTTTCTTCTTGAAACGCTGGTGTGCACCCAACTATCTTGCATGCATCCACATACAGCTAGGACTTAAAGCTTGGGCTATAGTACGGCATCCTTTGGTTTATTATTATATGTATGTGTTCATGATCGCTGATAATAGATTGATAGATAGATAGATGGGTGGATGGATTTCTTCCTGCCGTGTCTATCGCTGTTGCTAGTGCTGCTGATGCTTACTAAATGGATGTAGGGATGAAGGGAATCTGGCATGTATCTGCTCCTAGAAATCTGACTTTAAGTCCGGCGGACTCTAGCTAGGTATGCTGACCCGATTTGGTTAATCATTTACCTGCTTGCTTACGTCTTTGGCTTGCTTTACTCATTTTGCTACTCCCTCTATACTTACATACATACCAACATACACTTGTTGCTCCACACCTAAGTACCTATCCTTTTTGCGTTTCGATTATTAGCTAAAGTACGTGAGTAGGTATCTATGTTGGGTTAAACAAGGTAGACAGGTAGATCTATGTGCTTAGGTAGATGTAGGTAGGTAGATACACATGGGAAGCGGGATGAACGAGGAGGTACGGCAATGTCGATCTGTACGTCTATCTATCTGTGAGTCTATTTCTTAGCGTATTCAGGTGTGGACAGAGATATTGGACGGAAAATCGGGAATCGGGCCGGGGAGGAGACTGCGGAGAGGGAGAGGGAGAGAGGAATGATAGAGAATAGCAAGGGCGGTGACGGCATCGGAGAGAATAGGAATAGAAATAGGAAGTGGACTCTCAGACCTACATAAGTCTCAACAATGCATAAGTTACTTTTTGTATACTTACGGACAAGATAAGTAAGTGGGTGAGCGAGCGGGTGAGCGTGGGTGAGGGCTGAGTTACGGTGTATGCCCAAGAAGCAAATAATCGAGCATGAAGGCACGAAGCAGGGAATCACACATACTCAGAAGCAAACACGTGTTAGTCGATCGACGTACGTATATACATAAGTATACACAAGCTTTAGGTAGGCGGTTTAAAACGCATGAATCTTGCGTAGGGTGGCTGGAGCAGGAGCAGGAGAGCTCACCGACTTTTCTATGTAAGTAGTTACCTAAACCGTAGTTGTTTCTACGGGTTCTAGGTACACATACTAGTCCTACGTGAAAGAGAAAAGACTGAGAGTTAGTCTGTGGCTGTAAGTAGGTATAAAGTATGTAACTGAGTGAGTGAGCGAGTTCGAGGGAGCGAGGGTGAGGATGAGAGTGAGAGTGAGCACAGGAAGGATGGCAGTAGAGGGTTATATATAGCACAAAACAACATAAGATAAGATAAGATGGAATGACATGATATGACATGATACAAGGTATGTGTGTGTCTCTATATACATAAATAAACATGTTGCCCATTGATGGGAGTTGCAAGTATCTTACTAAGAAGGTATGTAAGTAAGTAGCCTCGTTTTCATCACAAACACAATGACACACGTACGCAAGATGGCGCACAACAACAGAGCAAAGCAGGCATGTATAATATCTCACCTATATTCTCATATTAAAGAAGGTATCAACATCCTTAGTCTAGCAAGTAGATAGGCTTAATAAATCCACTGCTGCCCACCATCCCCTTACGGCACATATTACATAAACCTTACATTTCTGAGCCCATCTGTTCATACGGGCCTCCACAGATCCTTACACAGAACATATCGAGATGGCTCTCATATAGCAGATTTGTAATGAACGTTACTTAGTAACATCGCGTTCCTGCCGTAGCATGGAACAGCAGACATAAGATTGATCACAGATCGCCCATAAACATACAAGACCATCAGTGCAAACGGTACGATCACGGATATGTGAGTAAGTCATCAAAAATGCCTCTGAGGTTAGAATATACCTAAGTACCTAGGTATCTTGTAGTTAGCTCACTAGTGTCTCATACCTACCTCGAGGATTGAGTCTTTATCTGGATAGATCCCCAACACCAACACTTAGACGTTGAAGGGTAGGTAGGCAGGTAACCAACGTCAACAGTACCAATGAATAATATGCGAGAAAGCAATCAAAAGACTGAATCTGGACTTTGATATAACACACACACATCTATTTACCTGTTCTCTGCTAAGTTGGTGATAGGGGGAGTACATACATAAATACATTATATAAATAGAATATGGCAATAAAATAAAAGCAAGAGGTAAGGAAGGCCTCTTAAGTCTAGGCTATCCAAATAATACACTCAATTACTCATCAACGATCCAGAATTTCTCAAGCCAGTCGGTGCCTTCACTTATGCTCCCTTTTCACCTTTCACCATTTCCACCTTTTTGCCTCAATAACATCAAATAACCTGACTAACCTAGTATCCGGTGTAGCCAGACAGTAGAGCAGATAGGTATTCAGTGGTTAGATTAGTCTCCTAGTAGCTAACCTAGATATCTACTTATTCACTTACTAATTCAGCTCAAGTGCGTACATTCCCATCCACATCGCTTCACATCACTTCTCTTCGCTTCCTATCAAGGAACTAAGATGTCCCCGTCTCTCTCTATATACGCTTTCGTCTGTCATAATCAATATCACATTACAATGTTCATGAGATTTTACGAGACAGGCATACAGACGGACAGGCTAACAGATAACAAGCTAAGAAGAGGCAGCCAGGCAGTCATGGGGGTTTTTCTCTTTTACCGTTTCACCTTCTTACTGTCTACCTCTACCTCTACCTCTACTTTCTAACACCCTATCCCCTTTCTATCAGCCCCTCCCTTCCTCCATTCACACCACACTAATACACAAATAAATCCCTGCCTAACATATTTATGACCGGACTAATTAGATAACAACTGCTTGGGGCTCAGTCACAAATCATACATACATTAGCCCGGGGAGAGGGTATATAGTTAGCAGGTAGGTAAGTAGGTACGCATTGCAAAGAAGATCCATATTGGTACCACGTACGTTATGTATGAACTCCCTCAGTATGTATCATAAAAACAAAATGAACGCCATCAATTCAGACATGCTATGCTATGCTATGCTCCGCTATGCTTTACGTTACTTGCTTGCTTGACTTTGCTAAAAGAAGCACACACAAACGTCCGCATATGATATCCACACGTTTCGCCTCACTTCACCTCGCCTACCTGCCTGCCTGCCTGCCTGTGGAACTGAAAAAAGATCGAACAGACACGCAATATGCTAGTAGCGGTCCATAAATTTGTCTTTCTTCATCTCCATGTTCGTCTTCATATTCTTCTCATTCCAGGTACCCGACCCAATCAAATCAATCCATCATTCATTATATGTCTTGTCTTGTCCTGTCCGGTCCTGGCCTATCTTGTACGAGGACAAGGCAAGAACAAGAGCGTACAGCGATTGTAGACCAGTAGTGGTTAAAAAAATGAAGAATCATAATACATATGCATTAGAGAGACAAGAGGCCTAGATTGAATCGAGAGCTCAGCTTATAATAAAGCTGGCGAACTGGCAGACTTGGGAATGTCCAAGTTGCAGAACAAAGCCTCCATCGCCGATATCTCCTCTTGGGACAAGTCTTCGACACCCTCTTGCTCTACGGATACCAACTCCGGAGATAGTGGGGCAAGAGGCACGTCTTCGATGAGCCGTAGCCCCATCTCTTCATCCAGGCTTGCATTCTCTTCTTCGTCTTCGTTGACCATGTCTTCTAGCCATTTGGGACAAAGTCTGCCCACCATACGGTACCAACTAACCGAAAAATGAGGCATGTCCACCTCCTAGGTAATGGGGGTCAAGAATGGGCTGAGTCGAAGATCGTCTGCGCTGGGTCGCAGGTTGTGATCCAACTCAAAAGTCCGGCTCAAGAACTCCACTGCCTCGGCACTGGCGTTTTCGGGTATGGTGGGCGCAGCTTTACCGCCGCCGATCTTGAAGATAGCTTGCAGCTGGCTGCAATCAGGAAAAGGGTGTTGACCTGTCATCATCTCGACAACCAGACATCCAAGGGACCAGATGTCGGCCTTCCGCGTGTACGACGTCTGCTTCACCACCTCGGGTGCCATCCAGAACACGGATCCCTGGAGTGAAGGTCGGTTTTTGTTATTATTCGCGCCGCTGAGGATGTTGGTCGCTTCGAGTTTCTTGCTGATTCCGAAATCGGAAATCTTGATTGTCCCCTTATTATCGACTAGAATGTTGGCGCCCTTGATATCACGATGGATAATATCTCGGTTGTGAAGGTACGACAATCCCTCCAGAATCTGTCTCACGAAGCTGCGGACCAGAGGCTCCGGCAGAGCCCCGTATGAGTTCAACATGGTCTGCACTGATCCGCCCGGCACATACTCGAGGAAAATATTAAGGTATTCGTTGGATGTGCCACAGCCGAGATACTGGACAATGTTCGGGTGTCGGAGATCACGAAGAAGGGAGATTTCGCGCTTAAGTGCCTCGATCATGCTCTTCTTACGGGCATCGGTCTGGCTATTAGCGCCTGGCGAGGGAGCCTCAACCTGCTTAACGGCAAGGAGTTCACCAGTCACGGCATGCAGAGCCAGATATACGCTGCCGAACGAGCCCTGGCCGATTAGGGCACCCTTCATCCACTTGTTGTCGTCCCAGGACTCACCAGCAAGGAAGCTCTCAAGCTCTTCGTCCGCATCTTCTCCATCCTCACTCAGAGCTTGTGAGAGACCTTTAAGAGACCCAGAACCCTGCGTGCTAGACTCATCAAAATAACTGTGTCGGATGACGTTGCCCTCAGGATCCGTAATACTAACCGGGTTAGTATCCGATCCGCTATCCGCAAAGGAAACATAAGATTTCCGGTTTGGTTCAATGGGCGACTCTTCTTGGAGTGTGTCGAGGACTGAGGAAGCTACTGAATCTCTATATGTATGCGGTAGACGCCCCTGGACTTCGCGGGCTTTGACCTTCGCAGGGTGTCCATTATTGAGCCAGCTATCAGCTATGGTTGGAATGGGCGGTGCGTCCTGTACACTAGAGGCAAAACTCAAATTGCTAGCAACACTAAGTCGGCTGTTATACTTGCTCAGTCTGGTTGATCTTCTCATGGACAGACGAGCGGTGCGATCGATGTCCTCCCTAGGGTGATCCGGAAAGTAAGAGGTGAGATCGGAGGCGATCAATTCACTGGGCGGTCTTAGTCCACCAAACTGTCTTAGTACCGGCTTCCGTCTAGGGATGACTTTGGTCGGGCTCGGGGCTGGACGTTCCAAATCCCTAACCGCATTATTAAGATTTCTTTCGCGATCCTGGAATGATATCGGCGAAAGCGGTTGCTGAAGACCTTCATTCCAGTTCTCACCCAGCAGCTTCTGTACTTTTGGTATGCTTCTCTTGTCAACGTTCTCGAGCACACGACTGTGTTTCTGTTGTGCCTCTTCCATGCCGATAGCGGCAGCCCGTAGCAATTCGGATTCTCCAGGTTCACCGGATGGTACTTTTCGAAGGATCAGCCTATTTCTTTCCGGACGTTTCTGGTCTTTGATTATGCGCCACAGCTCGGTGTCTCCCAGGCGCCGGCATTGTCTGGGATCAGGCTCAACACCGGCTAACACCCAAAAACAATAATTGCGGTCATGGTCCTCTCGTAGGGCGAATTTGCGTAGGGTTACACGCATAACTTCTTCGCAGTTGGTGCACTCCGACACTTTAACCACCTTGGTCGTACCCCCCGTGGAAATGACCCGAATAAAATCTTGGTCCTGTGGTAACGCAGCCATCAGCGAACCATCCTGACTAGAGTTATTCCGAGTATGGGCCATTACCAATCGACCAGATCCCAGAGTCTCCGGGGGCGATGCGAGGCTCCTTCCGGCGGTTGTGTTGTTCATGTAGTGTTGATTCTGAGGATATCGTGGTTGTCTGGCGGCTCGAATGTCAGTCGCGTGTAATGGCGAGGAAGGCCGTGAAGCAGGCTTTGCTATTTCGATCAGAGGGTTCATTCCGACACCTCCCATGTCGATTTGACGAGAATACCTTTTACTTGAGGGGGGCGTGGGCACAGGCCGACTGCTCGAGTTGGCGTGTCGAGGCGAGGCAGTCGAGGGCGTATATTGGCTATCCAGAACGGCAAAAGAATCCTGGCTCGGCTGGTCAGAAAACCTAAATGTGTAAGGAACTGCATCTCGTGCCGGTGGCTTACCCGGTTGCGTCTCTTCTGATTAGCATATGCTTTTGTCCGTAGTTTCTTAATACCAAGGAACAGTCGCACTCGATCGCCGACCTTATCGATGCCCATCTCCTTAAGGACTTCCTTGTCCATCTCTAGCAAGTTCTCGCCATTGATGTTATTCTTCCGAAATAACTTCTCGTACTCGCCGCACTTGACGCTCCTCAAATATTCACAGACCTGGTCCTCGGTCCAGTTCTTAACGGCATCAGGACCATCGATATCTGAGAATTCGGACTCAGTCGGGCTGGCATAGGGCTGGCCGGAGGAGGGCATCGCATGGGCTCTTCTTGCGTGTGGCAGATTGGAAGAGGTCGAGCTTCCGACGAGTGTCGAGCCGTTCGAGCCCAACGAGGCCGGAAAGGAGGATTTCGAAGCAAGCATCGCCATTGTGAAGAATATTGAACGGAAGAGGAAATTGTTTGCTGGATTCAATATCTCTGGTATTATTCTGCTTCTTTCTCTCCGCTCACGACTCCTTGTCGCTCCTTTGAGGGTGTTTTGGAGCTGGACAAAGCGCGGTGTGTCGTCGACCAGGGGGCGCAGCGTAGTTTATTAAGATAGCTCTACCATGTGGCACAATACGTAGGTCAATTTGGCTTGCCAACTGCTAGCTGTGATTAATTTCCCTTGGGCGTTTCAGATTCGAGTTGAGGTTGGATGATTTCGAAATGTGTAAACGAGAAAGGATGCAGGACTCGCAGAGTTGGCAACCTCCTCGGCGTGCAAGCAGTCCAATCTCCTGAGGGGACTGTGCTTGGAAAGAAAGGAAGGAGAAATGCAGAGGCGAAAAAGGAAGAAAACAACAAACGGCACAAAGGATCCTGGTGTTGCAGTGAATACTAGTAAGTAGGTAAGGTAGAAATGGTTCAAGAAAGGAAATGGAGGGGAGTTGTGAGGTACCACTGGATCATTCCTGCCGTGAAAGCAAATAGGAGTAGACAGGGTATAAAGGGTACACACGGTACCTACACAGATACTTTACCATACCCCTTGTTCACCTCCTACCTTATTGTTTGCACCTATTGTTTGCGCTGCGTCGGCCTTGGCGATACACCATTGTGGTGTCGAGGTGAGGTGGTGGGGGCAAACTAGAAAGTACAGTTGGTCCCTAAATTCATGTTGGTATGTACATACATACCTACCTACCTACCTACCGTACTAACTTTTAGCTGCCCCTTCATTGGGGGCGGGCTGGAGGTAGGGTACTTTTTAGCACCTGCTAGATAAGTGTTATTGACAGGTACGGCATTACAACAAGAGACACTCAGGTCGCTAACGACTACAAGCGCAGAGGCTGGACGATCATACCGTTTCGCACCATCAGACCAGCGGTGGGCAAAGTCACTACCAGGTATTGTTGTATTCGGGCCCGACTTTCCAGGGTCGTTTTCCTCGCGCCAAGCGCTGAGCCGTCTCTATTCTTGTTCCCATCCCTCTACTTCATTGGCTCCGCACACCCCGGTCTCACGCATTGCGGCTGCAGCTTTAGTGATAAAGTGAAACCTAGTTCAGGGATCTTTTTCTTTCACTGGGGACAACGTGAAGCTGGCTGTAGTACTGTAGGGAAATGGAACCTATGGAATCAATACGACCGAAATCTGACTTCCCTCACCTAACAATAGTATTGATGACAACTGAAATCCCGAACATGCAAAACTCCTACAAAGCATACATAGAAAACTTGAAGTATATAAGCGCTCAAGTTGGTGATCAGTCAGGATATCAGTACAGGATCTACTGGTTTTCTAGCGGCTTAAATGCTTAGAATGACGGCATCACTGTGGGAATACAAATGGATGGATTTGGTGATCCCCGCAGTACCCAATGATCGTCGCTGTCATCTTCTATTCAAACTGACAAACGGACATATCCTACTGTATATTCCCAGTCACTACTAATAACCATGATACTAAGCATGAAAGTTATAGTTGAGGATCGGGATAGATATGAAGATTGGGTGCTATTGTCAGAGGTACGTACTATAGCATACTATTCCGTTCCCCCATTCTGTCAGCCGGACTCTGTCTTCCCCGTCTTTCCAAGCTCGTCATCTTCTAGATATATTCCCCCATATATATAGTGTGTATAGAGCAATAAATGTTTATGCTGGAGAAACTCGGCATCTGAATCCTGCCTACAGTATGTATATCCATATCAACTCCTGCAGTATTTTTATCATGCTTACCTGTATCCTGTCCAGGCTGTTGGATTCATCCATTCACCCCTAATAATAAGAAGACAGATAAAAACCAAAGCGACGATAGAGCGGTGCCGCTTATTCCTATTGGGTCGCACCGAGGTAACTGCAGCGGCATGATACAGTAGCTGCTTATTTTTTTTTGGCAAAAGGTCTCATCCTCTCCGTCGCGATTTTTGTGATATAATTGTTAGGTGAGTAGTAGAGAGGCAAAAACTTGTCCGAAAGGGAGGGGGGTTGTATGCGTCGCGCGATCTATCCATTGCAATAACAGACGATCCAGGTCGCTGTCCATGAGCCTCGTTGGGGCAGTTGGCGCTTCCGTTTGATTGAGAGGAAATTTGAAGGAGCGCTGTGCCATATGATCGACAGCTACCTGCCATCCCAGAGGGAGAGGAGAGAAAATATGTAAACAACATGCTGTATGCACTGTTATGTTATACCTAGGCATATGCATTACCAACAAGAAGAGGCCTTCAACCACCATTTGCCCGGAGTAAGCAACAGCAGGCTCGAGATGAGGCAACGTGCCTGAGAATGAACCGCACTCATTCAGTTGATTGGTTCGTTTTTGGCGTCGGGGCCCCCGATCCAGCGAGTCATCCCGTAGCGTGACGATGGCGCAAGGGGGGCTGTTCAGGGGTCGAGCCGACAAGGGTGCCACGCAAATCGCCAACATGAAACTCGTCGCGTTTCGACCAGACCCATCTTTTTGACTAGGTTCAGTAGATACCAACAAGACAAGAGAGACTCAGCGAGTGACCAAAACAAGAGCGGTAAAAGCTGTCTTTCTAGGTAAAGTAGGTCAATAAGGTTTACTGACCCCGTCACTCAGGTGCCAGGGCAGATTCCTACTGGTTAAGTACCTACCTAAGTAGGTATTGTTCATCGTATCGGTAATAAGATGATGAGTGAATAATTACTACATATGCGTCGTCTGACGGAAGATTGTTGATTGATGCGCAGGCACAGTTAGAAAATGGTTCTATTCCGACGGAGGCCCTAACCACTGGTGCAGTCGTCGCTACGATAGTACACGTATATCGGCTCTGATGCAAAACGTGCTGTTATGCGTTAAGTATTGTAGCTGGCCACACGCTGGTTGGAAGATGCATTACTAACTCCCGAGGTCGTTACACTATTACATAGTATAAGAGTACAAGGAATTTAAAAGGGTTAGTGGGGGTATATATATGATATTTTCAAACGTAGGAGCAGTTCACCGCCCATCTCACCGTTTAGACTACCTACGGCATGCCACCTCATAGCACAGCTGGGTATTTATTGTGTTGTGTCTTTTATTCCGCTTTTGGGACTTGAGATCAAAAGCCACGTTTTAGGGATACGTAAAGCCAGCCTGTACATAGCATGTATCTTACCAAGAAAGTCGACAGGCCAGGATACATCGTACATAGATATTCCGCTATATCAAAATTTAATCACATGACTATCAATTATCACTATTCGTATGCTTCGTACAGAATAAGTACATAGGTAAATGAAAATAACCTATAAACCGGTTCAGACTTTGTCAACCCTGCCTCCTCAGATATTATATAATTTGTTGCCCGTACAGTAGCTTTGAAGTTCTTTGCATGAATCAGAAAGCAGTTGGCCCCGTCTTCGCCTTGGTCAGTCGTCAGCTCTTTTTCAACGCATCCAGTGCCCAGCCTATAAGTTTTTGGTCGGTTCCGGAGGCTCCCATGAACGAGACAACGAAGGGGAGCATCTCCCCCTTCTCGCTGATTCGGGACTAGTAGGGGATGTGGGAGACTTTGGATTTTTGCATCGTATCAGTATTGAGTGATCCGAGTAAACTGGCCAAAGGCAATGTATGATAATGATGTAGGCGTCGGTAATGAGGACAAGGGAATAGACGATGAGGCAATAACAATATGCTATAGACTTACTTAGGGTGGCCAACTCAGGCGAGTCCAGATGACCGAGAAGAACGTAGGTCGCAGACCTGGTTCATCAAGGCTTTGGGTACCGGGGTATTTATCGCGATACCTCGGTCGCACGTTGTCGATGCGTAACGCTATGATGTTTGGTCCAACCTCCATGTATCGGTCAACAAACCAATCTTTGAAAACCCCCAGTCAGTTAATAATTTCCTTGTGCTCGTCGTCCGATATCTTACTGCCGAGTTTCCTATGCACGCCGGTTAGCCACCATTTTTAAACTCTCTCAGACACATCAGGCGTCTTTTAATGGGCCACCAGGTATAACTAGGTACTTACTAGCACTCTCTCACGGCCTTAGATACGAAAGGGGCACGTTTATGGTTAGTTTGATACTTCGTTTTGAAATCGTGGAACTCGTGGTAGTTAGAATATCCAATCGCGGTGAGTCAACTATTTTTGACAAGTAGAGATGCTAGCAATTCATCGCGCTCCTATGCCGCAAGGTCAAACCTACATTACACAAATTCTTCTCCTCAACCGGGGCGCTCTCCGCCCAGTCTTTATAGATGGATATCGGCCTATATTCGCCATTCGTAGACTTCTCTATGCTGCGGAGAAAATCCTTCATCTCTTCTTGATCGGGGCCAGCCCGATGTATAAGATCCGTAGGGTATAGGATCGATGAGGTTAAGGGTGTCTCATGTTTAACTTCATAGCTGTGCGTAGAGAGTGTCGCGTTTAGACCATCGTCTATTTAGTGACAACGGCGTTTCAGTCCCGCTACAGGAGGGGACTGGACGCTGGGTAACGCATGCAGAATATCAGGGAACATTTCTAGGTCCCGGCCAAGCCACGCGAGAGCGTCAAAGCCAGGCCAAAAGCTAATAACTCCATTAGGGGTCGTTGGCTTGGTCGATCGACGAAATGCAAAGAGACCAGTTTGGAACGCCGAAAGTCGAGAGTCTCCAACTGCTAGGCTTCGCTGTTAGAGATGCGATATCACATATGGTGTTATACAATATTTTGCAGAATGACACTTACTATCAGTGCAAAAGGCGATGTCTAACCAGTCGTGGAGTGCGATAGCAGCAGCAGCACCGCTGCTACTATCTCCCGGTATCAAATACCCGCCACCTCGGGGGTTGAAAGGTGCTTGATGCCTGCCCACACTTTGTGTGAGATGCTCCATCAAAGCGAAGAAGCTGAGGTGTAACTTTCCAACAATACGAGTACCCGAGGCTAGGAGCTTACAGGCAATCTCTGCGGTACTATCGTGAGTCTTCTGTGCCTGAAAGAAAGCCGCATCCCAAGTGATACCCTGGAGCCGTTGACGTGATAGTTGTCTTGGACCGCAAATCTCATTTCCGAGAGCAATCTACACACGTCTTCATTATGTCAGTCCACTGTACTCTCGCTATAGATTATCTTCATAGCGAAGCCAAGATTCTGCGGCTTTTAATGCTTAGAATTATGTTACATCACCTCTTATTCTCTGGCTACGATACCTTGTGGACAGTTGGGTAACTCCTGGAAGGGACGGCTATCGCAAGATCCGAAGAGCTGTTTTCAATATATTCGTATCGTTTTGAGAAGGGCCTAGTCTTGTCTGTTAAATCGTAGCCTCGAGTTTACCATCTAATGGGGGTTACTCTTACGAGTCATTTGCCAGGGACGGCCACAATCTCTGCGAAAAAGCAAGTTGAGGGTCTTCGTGTACCATCCATATCGACCCTCTCTTTGCGTCGGATTATCTTCTCCATAAGTATATTTCCTGTGTTTGTCGGTCTAAACCTTCTAGATGCCAGGCTTCTCGCATAGCCACGAGAGGCTCAACAGGGTCCTCGTTTACCATATCTCAGATCTATTTTCATTCGGTTAATATAAGAAACGTAAAAAATATCATCAGAGGAAATATCCATCATAGGTGATTGACTTGCTAAGGCGCGGATGTAGCTCCGATGATTGGACGGGACGAAGGCTGCCTTGATAATAACATCTGAACGCCATCAAGGGATGCCCTGTTAGTAGTTGCTCAAGCTCTAGCGGAAACACGGAATAAGAAAAGAGAAGATCTGCGAGGGCCTATGCGTAGTATTACGATTATCATCAGGGTACAGTATAAATCGATAGGAGCTAATTCCGTTACCGATAACTAGTGTTTGTGTTGGGATAACATCGAAACGTCGAATGTTTTGGCATGAAGACAACAAACAACCGGTATCCTCGACACGAGAAACACGTGATCATAGGATAATCGTATAGTTTCCAAAGAAGGTAAAAGAGTAGCCCGGGTTGTACGCGGATTCATGAGTTGTGTGAGAACCTCTCATGTTTCGCAATGTCTTGATGCATAGGTGATAATAAACAGAGAAAACACTAGCACACATGATGTGATTTTGTTTATTGCTTAGTATATCCATTATAGTAGACTTCGAAGGCGTCCCTTCCCCTCTTGTTGCTCGATATCCTTCTAGGGAAGCCCCTGATACACGGCTTAGCAACAAATTTGACTTCTTGGTCGAACAATAACAATTCCACTTGTCTGCTTATGCTACGAACAACCAGTTACTATGGCATAGTAGCAGCCATCTTGATTCTAGAGGGAAAAGGGAAAAAACCCGCGACAAGTGGCTTATTTTGCTTATCAGTCTCTCTACGTGGTGAGACTTGAGTCCAGATAGCGTATGATGACAGAAAGGTACTTTCAGAATAATTCCTAGTGAATCTACTCCTAGCTGCCTTGGGAGTCAACCTGTATCAACGAGACGGCATACCGACAGTTTCGTTACTAGTGCCAGTGATACGCTATCTATTGGTTAAATTAAGATGCCGCGGACTTCCGCGCTGACTTCGGGCTGTGTCTGGAAGGGCTGTTTTCTGCCACGCTGATAGATTCGAACTCACTGCAGAACTTCCTGCTTGGAGACATGGCGGAGCGGGCTGAGCTTCCGCAGGGCTAGTAGACAAGGCTGGCCCATGGAATGTAGAGAATGCAAATACGGGCGGGCCGATGACGCGATGTCTCTATCATTACCTGTCTACGGACCCGTACTCTCTTCTCTATAGAATACTAGGTGCCCTCTAGGAGGGATACGTTGTCTCATATAGCCACTGCGGCAGGTAAGAGACATATACGCAAAAGGACCTCCTACTAGCCGACTGTGACAGCCTTAGGCTGTTTAATGGAATCACTATCTATTGGGCTTCTGCCTTACAATAAGAGAGTGCTTGGAGTGTCTAGAGTAGTAGACAAAGTATCTTGCTTAAAGGCTATGTATAGGCTGATGGTATCCGTCAGTTTAATGTCATGACGCCACCGCCGTCCTTTGCCTAAAGGACGTCGAACTAGCGGATTGTACAACATATTGACACTCTTTAAATTTGATTTTTCCGAGGAAACGTGCAGCTGGCTTACAATTAATCCGCTAAGGGAGGCCAAATAGAATCCCACCCGGTAGTCGAAAAGATACGCTTGATCTGTCGCGGAAAACAAATAAACAAACAAACTGGCAAACCTCTTCGGTGACACTCGAGAAATTCGGCGATGTGTAGTTGGCCAATTAAGTAAACACGAAAATGCAAGTCGGCCATCTCGGGCCCGGTCGGATAGAGGGTTGGCAGCGAGAGTATGTTGGAAGCCTGAAAGTCAAACCTCGAGCCATTTCATTTTGCCCTAATATCCCGACCCAACACCCTCGGTATGATAAAACTATCCTGCACCCTGTAAATATATATATGAGGGCCAAGACAAGATAATCATGTGTGTGAGAACAAGTTAAGCTTTGTATTACCCTACCTACCTTATGCTAACACCCGAACAATACACAGGTTCGACCACACCCTCGAGCTTTCCCCATGGTAGCACGATGCAGTAAGCAATGCGTGCAGCCTGCATTCTACGCCCCAACCTCTTTCTTCTGGGCGCGGAATATGGACGTCGAATACTCGGTATATATGCATATTACTACCTACGCTCTGTTGACATACACAGCTCAAACCATAATGTCCAACTGATGACTACGAAGACAACACCCGTACCAAGGGGGCTATCTCGTGGTTCAAAACTGACCCTATACCACAAATGCTCCTCCGTGCATAGCAAGGTGGTATTATTGTCTACATCGGTCTATTTGCTAAGGGCTAGTAAAGCAAGGAAAGGGGGGTTGGATGCGACGCAAGCTAGAATCTAACAATTTCATTTTTTTCGAACGGACTAACATACATCTGTACACATATCCTTTATTTATTATTGTAGGCAAAGATTACTTGTCTGTCTGATCGATGGTAACAGTGAGCATATCAACTCTTCAGCGTTCACTCCAGTCCCTCGCGTTTCAAGTCGGTCTCCAGGTCGATGACTGCAATAGGATGTCACGGTCGCTACTGTGTTCTGTCGGCGCTACAGGAACCAGATTATCAATATTTTTGGACGGAGACTGCGGTCAACGAAGCACATGTCGGAATTATTGACCAAAATATCGACCAAGTATCCAGACCGACCAGACGAAAACCGGCCCAACGTCCATAGTTTTCTTTTCGGTTAAGAAAACCTCGATATCCACTCTAGCTCGCTGTCTAGCACGGTCGGGGGGCTTCTTCTCAGCTTTCTAGCCCCAGGGCGGGAATACCTAACCTAACTAAGAATACCGCCCTAACTAGAGATCGTCCAGCGGATCGATGTTTAGGAATGGTGGGGAAGGCTGGGCTGAGGGAGACGAAATCCCCTAGAATGTGTGCGTTACTACGTAATAACCCTGTATTACGTAGTAGGATGTCGGTAATATGTGTAATGCTCTCAATGGTGTAGATCTATAACGTGTTCTTTTATGTACTCTTATTACATACACTGCGAGACCCAGTGATCTACAAAATGATCGCAATATCAATACCCTATCATGATACGACAACTTGATAGAGAGAATAGGCATGAGAAGATGCGAGAAGCCCAACTAGTGGGGATAGCCGCTAAAATGTCCTCTGTCTTATCACCGAAGCTAGTGACCAGTGACGTCAAGACCATTTGGAGGTAAGACAACACGACCAGACTGCATTTACATCGAAAACGATACTTTAAGTTAATCGAAACTGCTACTTGAATTCTGGACGTCTGGCATTTAGACATTGATCCTAAAGTAATCGTAGTAAGCGATATGCGAGCAAGACTAATAACGATGGGTCTTGCTATGCACTTTAATCAGAAGTGCATTCATTTACAGATCGAGATTTCGATGCAGTTGGTGTTGATCGGGTTAGCCCATTGGTAGTGAGCAGGGAGCAGCCTGGAGGCTGTGCAGAAAGGCCGGACACAACTCCGGCTGCTAGCGTAGTGCTTCCCCTGATTTGGCGTCATTTACGATAACCCACCCACAGTAAGAGATCGGCGTACTTTCGTAGATAAATACGTTTACGGCACCCGATTGGGCAAATCACATCCCAAAACTGGGTTTTCTCGCGTCATCGCAGGCGAGAAAACAAAGCACTTACAGCATACAGGATGCTGATAACGAAGGAACCACAACCAGACCAGCCAGCACGGTTTAGCGGGGGAAAGAACACGAGCCTCGATCTCTCTCATACCTATCTATGTAGACTCTCGGGTATTGAGCGAGACAAGAGGATACCATTCCCTCCTCTAGTCATTAGTTAATCGATTTGTGGAATTGCCAACCCATCACTTACTTGGGTTCATTGCTCTTCCCCTATTCAAAGTGAACCGGACTTGCCTAGATTAGCTATTTCGTTAGCGCTGCCCCAAGAGGACAAGAACAAAGGGTCCGGTGCATATGATTATTGACGCCTGTAATTGGAAAACACCGTGCTTCTGACCTATCACCTCGTTCTGCCTGGACGATAAGGTAGAGAATCGTTTGCTCGAGACTCGTGTGTACCTGGCTAACTTGCCTACTGGATCTTTCCCTCGCCCTCGAGTGCCAAACTCGCAATGGCCAATTGAGCGCGCCCGTTCATTCCGTTACCGACCTCATCCTGAGAGCTGCGATGATGGAATCTTTGAACGCCGCCCAGCAGAGGCTACCCGAAAAGTCCCAGAGGCGAGCTTCGTTCTCCCCTATCAAGGCCATTCGGTCCCTCAGCATCAGCTCTCAGATATCCCACTCGTCAATTGGCTCCGACTCGGAGTTGTCGACCGCCGGTGGTCGCAGGAGAACGCTTCGAAAGAGTGCTCCACCCGGCTCACTTAAGGACAACTTGATTCGGAAAGATTCCAAATCGTCGACTGAGGGTAGTGCTGGCCGTGATTCGACGTCGACTCGACCAACTACTCCTTCGATCATCAGCCGCAGTACGAGCATTCACGGCGATGTCGGTCATGTCATCAAATCGGGAGCCCTACAGCCGGAGTCCTCTTTATTGAAGCCGAAGAAGGAATATCTTGTTCTGACTCCGTCGATGTTGCTCAGGTTCAAAAGCCGTGCTGCTGCTGAGCAGCAGTTCCCGGTTTTGACCATATCTGAACAGAATGGCTTAAGAGCCCTGTCTCCTGTTAAGTCTCACACATCGTTCAAGGAGCTTGCGGTGTCGGCCGAAGCTACTGTGCCCCTCGAGAAGGTTGTGTCAGTCTTCAAGGATGAGGGCACTCGACCGTCGTTCGGCCTTGAGATCTGGTGGAAGAGCTCCAGCTCCATCCATACTTTTAGCTCCATGCAACTTGATTTTCGTCTGCCGGACGAACGAGATGACTGGCTAAAGCAGCTTCGACAAGCAACTAAGGCGAGAGCGAAGGCTGTTGGCGAGGAGACAGCCCCTTCGGAAATCGAATATGATTTTGCCCTGATTTTAGAGGCTAAACACAAATATAGGAACGACACACGGGCCGATATATACCCTGTCGTACCTCGAAAGCCTTACACGAGGCTCGCCGGCGAGCTAAAAAAGAACTGGAGGGAGTCCTCTTCTTTCTATATTGCATTCACCAAGAACTCGCTGCTCCTAGCTCAATTCACCCGATCCTCGAATGGCCAGAAGGTCAACCCCAGCCTGGTCCAATTCGGCCTTGTTACACTTTCTCGCGTACGCGTAAATGCGAACGACGAACGGTTCGACCTCGTATTTCGGTAGGTTGTGCCTCAGTTTCGTAGATAAACAAAGGCCTGAAATCGTTGACACTTGCTAGTTTACCTTTGGATCAGCCCCAGAAACTCGAACTCTCGAGTCGATATTATCGAACCATCATCTCCAAACTATTCAAGACGGATACATATCTTAAGCCAGCCTGGCCTCTTTGGACGAGGCGAGAGGTGTTTTACATGTACGACGAGGCCCAGCACATGCCACTACCCAATGGCGAGGATTATGGGGGCTTCAAAACAACTTTGGAAGCATTCATTGAGGGGTATCACTGCCAACCCGTCGAGTGGACGGTAAAATGGAAGGATGTGCGGTATGCCCCTCAATTTTGTTTGCTGAAGCCGAGAAACCGGCCGCAGTACACTGCTCACCAACTTCTGGCTGGTAAGTATTTTTGAAGATAATATTCCAACGGACTGGGCCTTGGGAGGGCTAGATACATTCTAGATCTCTGTTTGACAGTTGATATCCGTGGCATTTGCTGACTCTAGATACTGTAGTCTTGCGCGCCTTACGCTTCAACGAATTTTTCAAGAGCCTCTCCTTCCATGATGTAGACTTTTCTAGTCTCTCGAATAAGTTTGATAACACTCACCGACTAGAGTCGGTAGTATGGCTTTCCCGTACAGGTTAGTTCTGTGGCTCGTAATGTTCTGTTGTCAAGACTGACTTTGTGAGCAGGAAAGCGAAGTCTCACGCGGAGTGAGGTTGATGTTGTTGAGCCTTCTTCTGTCCTCTTTCAGGAGCTTGTGGCATTACTCCTTGGATCAGAGGCAATTAAATACGTTGATTTGACCAATGTGCTCCGCAAAGTACCTACGATCCAGCCGGCGCAGACTGAGGAGACGACACCCTCGTCAGCATCGATCGGAGTCTGCGAGATTATGCCACCACTCGTTCTACTTTGGAAATCAATGCAAACGCGCTGTAATTCAGTCACACTAAGCGGGAATGCCATCGGCGAGATTGATGCCGTTGAACTTTGTAGGTCGACGAAACACTGGATTGAGTCGGACGTAAGGAGACACCTGTGCTAACAATACCCAGATCGAGTATTCCAAAACAGACCTAACTTCATGAAAAAATTTGAAATCTCACGTTGTAACGTGGACGACGCGTCGTTTGTCTATCTGTGGGAAGCTTTACACGAGCAACGAGGATCTCTTGAGGAGCTTGATACCTCCTACAACCCTGGACGCGTAGAGGCTTGGAGGATTGCCGCTACTTTGAATGATACCAGCAGGCTTAAACGTCTGAATCTTGCTTATACTATAAGGGGAGATTTGGAGGGACCTTTATTCAAGCCTTGGAGTAGTTCAGGCCCCTCTGAAGCGTGGTGCTTGGAGGGCCTAGATCTCTCGGGGTGGAAGGTATGTGTATGACTTGGAAGATATACTGAATGATGGCTAACGCTGGTCCGAAAGTTGAACTTTGATACAATCTGCGGCATAATGAAGTGGCTCGAGCTTGACGAATCCAGAGGATTGCGACGTCTGTCACTCAACAGCTGTGGTCTCACTGGGGAGTTGGCAACGGGGATTTTCTGTCGTGTTGGCTCCAGCCGAGATATCCACCTGTCCCTGAATGGTAACCCTTTGGAACATGACTCGACCGATTGGATAGATCTAATCCATGGGAACGAGGCTCCTACGAAGCTTAGTTTGGACATGATCCAGTTTCAGCATGAGTCCAACTTTAACCGTCTCTTGACAGCTTTGTCACACAACAAAACAATACAATATCTGAGCATGGCAGGCACCGGTCCGCCAGATCGGGCCACATCAAGGACATCGGATATCATTTCGAGATTTTTCAAGATGAACAACACGCTGAAATTCTTGGACCTTTCCGGATATAGTGGCAAGCTCGAGGATGGGCAACTCGGCTGGGGGCTCTCCGGTGCTTTGAGCGGTCTTAAAGACAACACAGCTCTCCGCCAGCTCCGGTTACGCAACCACGACATTGGAGCGGCCGAAGACTTGACCGAATTATGTCGCATACTGGCGGCTAATAAAGGTCTGGTCATGTTCGACATCCGAAACAATAACTTCGACCATCATCAGTTCGGCAAGATTGTCCAGGCCCTTAGCTACAACCACCAGCTCATCTCCTTCCCCATATCCGAGGCCGATCGCGAATACGCAATCAACAAGGAGCGAAGAATCTTCTTGAAGGGACAGAAGCAGCCGGTCATTAAAGTGCAAGACAAGCTGACTAAGAAATCCGTCGAGAGTCGCTTAGATGGCTTGTTGGCGTGGCTAGCCAGATATTGGGACTCGGAGGTTAAGAAGGTGAGCGAGATCTTATTGAGGAATAGGTTTACCCTCTCGGACCAAAACCTCGAATTTGAAGAAGAGTATCTCGAAGCCTGGGATGACGACGACTTGCCGTCTTGGCTTGTGCCTAAGTCTTCACCGCAGCAGGATAAAGGCAAGAAGAGAGCATCCGACGCCAGTATCCTTGCTTCTTCTCTAGGGGACATATCCCCAATCACATGCTCCAGTCCCGTCTCATTGAACGATCACCAAGCCACATATGCCCGTCGAGCGTCGAGTCAGTATCACAACACTTATGTCATCGAGGAAGAAACGTCGGGCTCGGATTTTGGGCTGCCTAGCCATAGCGGGAGCCCTGCTAGCCTCGAGTTGTGAGCATTTATCAAAGCCCCCTACCCATGAAAATACTTGGGGGTCATTCAAAATCGGAAAACCAAACGAACCGTCGTTTTTATTTCCTTTTGTATTACACACATCTACTTACATACGCATGCATACATGTTATGGACTGGCTTCCACAATTTTTTGTATATTGGGAGGGTGGTAGAGGGCATACATGAAAACGGAGCTGAAGGCCAAGGCGTCAGGACGACAAGATTTTCTTTCTATCTTTGCTCTACTTTGACAGTTTTGGATTATTTTCTATAAGTTATATATGATACCCAAATGCTCGAATGTATTTACTACCAGGCTCGTCAGCCGTCCAATCTAGGTAGTTCGACGCTACATTGTAGGAGCTTTCAAGAACGCTTTTTTGATGAGTATTTATACATGTATTTCAACATGTCTTTATTGGCCTGCTTGTTGGGCATGTGCGTAGCGCAACACTGTTGTTTGTGTTACACTAGGTTAGTTGTTTTCGGCATCCGGCGCGCCGGTTTACACATAGTGAGAGCGACACGCTGCAGCATCCTTAGCACGATCATATCCGTAGGGCTCGGGGGAACCATACTTTCTCCCACGCTTCGGCTCTCCTAAGCTGGTATCTGCTTCGTCAAAGCCACACCTCTGACAGATAAACCCCCATTTTGGTTCTCTACCCAAACATCCCATTTCCTAGTCACTGTCCCCCCACTCTCATTCTCCTGTCGTCCGTCCCCTTGTTGCGGGGCAACACAAACGCGCATCTCTTCGCCGACATAGAGGGGCGCTAGATGGCGGTAATCTATGCGATCGATATATTCCTTTGCCTTTCCTTTTGCCCCTTCCCCTTCCCATCCCTCTGTCCCGTTCCCATTACCGAGCTCGAGCTGAGATTGTAGAACGGAGAGCATGATGGTTAAGGAGAGGGGTCCGTGGACCAGAAGGTCCTTGTGGCCTTCTACCTCGCGGCAGTAGGACCGGTCGAGATGGATACGGTGAGCGTTGTAGCTTAGCGCGCTGTAGTGGAAAAGTAAGGTAGGTGTGGGTGTTATTGTTATTGAGGAGGCGGGTTTGAGGGAGGCTGCTTTGGAGAGTTAGTAAGGAGGGTAACTAAGGGGGTGAGCGAAAGGGGGCTGGGAACACTGACAATTGATGGTATAGGTATGTGAGTGAGAGAAAAGAGGAAGAAATAGATAAATAAAAGGGGTTCTCAAAAGATGGTGAATTGCGAAAAATGGAGGGATAGGCAGTGGGGAGGGAGAGAGAGAGATATTTACACTTAACAACCCTCTGCGCCTGCGCCAGATTCGCCTTCCTGTCCTCATCGCTCAGCTCGCGCATGAACACCAGAGTCCTGCGCTCCGTGAGCCGTGACCCTTCTTCGACACCACTGTCCTCTGTACGCGGTCTGAGCATCTTCGCCTCCGAATCATACAGAGCATCGAACTCATCTTCCGCCACATACTCCCTCAGAACCTCGACGAAGATCTTCTCGGAACCGGGCGAACCGCGAACATTCACGTCCACGATACGCTCGTGACAGAGCGCCTTTCTGCAATCTAAAAACAGTCTGGACCTCTGAAACCCTGATATTGACCCCCCCGCCCACATACGCCGCGTGAAAGGCGTGTTATGCGGGGTATGGTAGGGATCTGTTCCGTCCGGACATAGTTTCGAGTTCGGCCTTGCTAGGGGGAAGTAGACTAGATGGTGGCCTGGCGGGAGCAGCATTGGAGGAGCACTACCTGTTTCCTCCTTCTTGAGGCCGGAAGTAAGGCGTTCGCGCTGCCATTTGCCAGCGGGGATGGAATCAGATAGTGTGTTAAATAAGAGACTCGAGTTCGTCGGACTCATGATATCGGGGTGGATCTGCGGCGGACGGGCTAGCATTTCTGTCCTGATGGCCTCGATATCAACTATTTTACTACTACTGCTGCTACTAGCGCCTATTGACTTCCTGGAAGGAGACGTGTGCAGGCATCGCCATTGCGCTGATATTGATATAGATGCTAGGGCCCGGTTCTGGCTTAGCTTCGAGAGCTGGCTCATCCTCATCGTGGGTTTGGTGAGACCTCTCATTTTGTTATGTCGGCGTGGAGATTTCTCTCCATAGTTTGAGTTGTTGAGGTCAACTTCATGAGATATAGGCTTAAGCTGAGTAATCACTACCTGTATTCAAGATTCATTTGGATGATTCATGAGTATTGTAGGGTGTTCCGTGAATGACTTACACAGGCACGTTCCTCATGAAACTAAGCTTGAGGATGTCGCCTGTACTAAGGTACCTGTGTACAATCATTAGATGAGGTTGGTTTATCGATAAAGCTTACCTGGGATATTAGGTAATCATATGGGAGCTTAGGACTGTGGAAGGAGGACTTGGGTGCGGTGCATTGTAGTGGGGCTTCAACTGCACATCGCGTCACAGGTCAATTAACGCGGGCGGGTTCAAGGTCACTCTAGGCACGCGTCGCGCAGGGTCTTCAATATCGTCTTTCTGCCTGCCAGTGCATGATTCCCTACCTATGTGCTTAGCAGATAATAAATTGCTGTTGTTGCCTACTTTACATAGTAAGGAGATCTAAAAATTAAAAATTGACTTTTTGATACCTCTTTCTCAAACAACCGAAAAGTTGAATTGTTCCGAAAGCGACATCATACTACATATGCGCACCTAGACATCTCTCTCGGGCATTCAACAAAAAAGGCTACAAGACCCCCCGCCCACCGTGGCGACCCGTCGCGCCCTCTTCACCGTCGCAACGGTTACTTCCCGTCAATTATCCACGATGGCGCCAAAGCAGGCTACCTTGGGGTATGTGAGGCCGTCACAGACTACTTTAGGGTCTGTGCAGCCCTTCAACTTTTGCAAATTATCCCCCCTAGACTCTCCTAGACACTGGCGCCCCCTTATCTGGATTGACTTCTCTCGAAACTTAGCGATGATTTCATGCTTACTAGTTCCCTAGAAAGTTCTTCGGCCAGCCCAATGGCTCGAAACCTACCCCGACCCAACAATCCAAGCTTTCCTTTAGTACAAAGCCGACCAAAAAGGCGAAAGAAGAGCCCGTGGAGCCTGAAGAAGCAGGAAAGCCAGCAGAGCGGTCAGGCGAACCGTGCAACATAAAAACTGAGCTTGACGCCGATACTAAGAAGGGTAAGCTCCAGGTATCCACCTTGGACTTCCCAAGTTATTAAAGCTAAATCGTACGGAAATAGACACGAGGAAGCGAACACGGTCGCCCCCATCGCCAAAACAGTCACCAAAACAACCCAAGAAGTCATCACCACCAAAGAAAGTTAAAGTTGAGGAGCCAGAAGAGGATCCCGAAGACGAAGAGGTAGAGGCGCCCCTCACGAAGCGCCAGAGAAGACGTCGAAATCAAATCGAGGATGAAGAGGATGAAGATGAGCCTATGCCAGATGCTGAGCCGGTAAAAACTGCGCTAAAGAAGGTTTCAAAAGAAGCTCCCAAAAAGGCATCTGCGACCTCGACAACGTCGAAGAAAAAGCAAGCTCCACAGGCGGAGGAAGATGAGGAGATGAAAGAAGAGGTAGCTTCTGAATCTGCATCTGAGGCTGAGAAAGAAGAAGACGAAGATGAGGATGAGAAGTCCGAGGCAGCCACGAAGGTTCGAGAAAAGATCCAGACCAAACTAAAGAGTAAGGTCGAGGATCCTTATCCTGACTGGAAGGCTGGCACACCTGTCCCGTATGCAGCCTTGTGCACAACTTTCTCACTCATCGAGCTTACCACCAAGCGACTTATCATCACCGAACATTGCGCTCTCTTTCTTCGGCAAGTACTTCGATTGACACCCGAAGATTTTCTTCCCACGGTCCTCCTAATGATAAACAAACTCGCTCCGGATTATGCCGGTATTGAGCTGGGTATCGGAGAATCCCTCATCATGAAGGCTATTGGTGAGACAACCGGTCGCAGCCTCCAAGTCATTAAAGCAGATCACAAGGATATCGGTGATCTTGGACTCGTAGCTGTTAAGAGTCGATCTACTCAGCCGACCATGTTCAAGCCCAAACCACTCACCGTAAGAGGTGTACACAAGGGTCTGATGGATGTTGCCACTATAACCGGTAATGGAGCACAAGGAAGAAAAGTGGACTTAATCAAGAAATTACTTTCGGCTGCTGATGCCCATTCGACTGGAAAAGTCGACATTTCCAAAGACAAAGGCGGCCCCAGCGAGGCCAAATACCTCGTTCGATTCCTCGAGGGCAAACTTCGACTTGGTTTAGCGGAAAGGACTGTGCTTGTATCGATCGCGCAGGCTGTTATATCGCATGAGATGGAACAAAAGGGGGAGATTCCCAGTACAACTCAGATGGAAGAAGCGGAAGCACTTTTGAAATCCGTTTACAGGTGAGTTGTCACTGTTCGGTTCGTAGATACTAACCACTGACTTGTGTAGTGAGCTGCCAAGCTGGGACGTCGTAATACCGGCCATGATAAAGAATGGTATTATGAACTTGAAGGAGACCTGCAAACTTAGACCAGGTGTTCCGTTGAAGCCTATGTTGGCGAAACCAACAAAGGCGATCACCGAAGTCTTGGATCGCTTTGAGAACCAGACTTTCACGTGTGAATATAAGTATGACGGAGAGCGAGCTCAAATCCACTATGTCGCCAAAGAGCGCTCGGACGATTTGATCGAAGCTCTACCTAGTGCTACAAAGGAGGCTGGCAAGGGTGTTGCCTCTATTTTCTCGAGAAACTCTGAAGATCTATCGAAGAAGTATCCTGATATTCTTGGCAAGCTGCACACATGGGTCAAGGAAGGTACAAAGAGCTTCGTACTTGACTGCGAGACAGTGGCTTGGGATGTAACAGAGAAGAAAGTCTTACCTTTCCAGCAGCTCATGACACGAAAGAAGAAGGATGTCAAAGTAGAAGATGTCAAAGTCAAAGTTTGCGTCTTTGCTTTCGATCTTCTGTTCTATAACGGCGAGGCTGTGGTTGGGAAGTCGCTAAGAGAACGCCGTGAGCTGCTACATAGTGCCTTCCAGCCTGTCGAGGGCGAGTTTGCTTTTGCAACGCATATGAATGGCCAGGAGCTTGATGAGATCCAGACATTCCTAGATGAGAGTGTCAAGGCTTCCTGCGAAGGTCTGATGGTGAAGATGTTGGATGGAGCGGAGAGTGGATATGAGCCAAGTAAGCGAAGTCGTAACTGGCTTAAGGTAAGAAAATCTCTCTGTTGGTATTCGCGTTGACCGCTAATAAACCGTAGATCAAAAAGGACTACCTGTCCGGCGTGGGCGACTCCCTCGACCTGGTTGTCTTGGGCGCCTATCACGGTAAAGGCAAGCGTACATCTGTATACGGAGCTTTCCTTCTCGCATGCTATAACGCCGCATCCGATACCTACGAAACCGTATGCAACATCGGTACCGGCTTCTCCGAGCAAGTTCTAGAGGACCTACACAAACAGCTCTCGGAGATCGTCATCGACCGGCCCAAACCATTCTACTCGCACTCGTCCGGCGGACAGCACCAGCCCGACGTCTGGTTCGAGCCTCGCTATGTCTGGGAAGTCAAGACGGCGGACCTGACCCTCAGTCCAAGGTATAAGGCCGGTTGTAAAGAAGGCCTCGACCCCTCGGGCGAGAAGGGAATTAGTCTGCGTTTCCCGCGCTTCATCAAGATCCGAGATGATAAGAAACCCGATCAGGCGACCAGCAGTCGGCAGGTCGCGGAGATGTATAGGAAGCAGGAGAGCGTTACGAAGGGGCCTTCCGTTGATGATGATTTTGAATATTAGTAAAAGGGAAGGAAATAAAGAAGTCTAAATGGTGGGTGTGAAGACATGGGACGGAATGGGATGCAATCCACGAGCGGAACTACTACATACAGCGTGGGTGGGTGGATGAATGGCATGAGTTTGGCTTTTGAGATTTTACTTGCTTCACTACTCCATGTTACGTGCCTTAGGTATACATGCATTGTGCTGGCGTTCGAGGAGTAGGGAGTTATCTAAGTTCTATGTATAGCTTCTTACTTACCTACCCACATACTTTGAAACCCTGCATCGATGCATCGCTTGCATTTGCTCTCCCGTCCTCTTTCTATTATTGAAAGATGTCTAATGAAGATGTATATCTTCTTGGCTTGGCTTGGCTTGTCTTCTCTTATATTGATCCAAGCAGTTGGGTTATGTCCAACTTATATAAAACCGGTAAATGTTGAATATTTTCCTTTTCGTATTACTAGTTATAAGTATTGGGTTAGAAAAACCGTGTGACATAATCAATCCATCATTTCCAAGCCGAAGGGCCGTGAAGTGAATACGGGGGAGGGGTGGGATATGAGGGCTAAGTAAGTAGTTAGTTAGTATAGTATGTACGTCAGTCTGCATTGATAGATAGATACCGAACCTAGCTCGGCTCCTATCCATCTATATGTATGTATGTATGTATGTATGTTGTAAAGGAGATGTTCTATAGCTAGATAGATAGTAACTTAACTGTTAGGTATTTCTCTTTTATTTGGATGCAAAGTGGGAAAAAAAAAGTAATAAATGAATGAATAGGGCGGTCGGTGGATAGGTAGCAAGCAATTACATTACACTGACAAGCAGTTGGAATACGAGATAACCTGACCTGGCTGACTTACTTAGACTTAGACCCTGATTCTGATTCTGAACCATCTAACCTTAACATTAACCTTAACCTAGACGTTAAGCATCAGGGGTTCAGTTCCGTTTTGCAGGTTAGCAGGTTATGGAGAGAGAGAGAAGGGGGAGGGAGAGAGGTGGGAAATACCTCACCTGGTAGTTAGGTGCCGTTATATGTATGCACGAGTGTTTTATTATATGAGAGACTTACCTAGGTTACTTACCTAATTAAAGGTTTAGGAGGGTTGTTGGGGGTGTAGGTAGGTAAGTAAGTATTGAAATCTTGCGCGGCGTCTCTACTTTATTTCCTTCTATTCGTCGGACGGGATGTAAGTTAGATGATATGCTAGGTAAGTAGGTATTCTAGGCAAATAAGGAGGTTGGACATCAGTGGATAGGAGCTTGTAGTACATGTTTAAGATATGAGAGACGCCACCGCCCTGGACCACACACACTTTGTTGTCATGATTTCGTTATTTCGTGATACGATTGACATGATTCTTATTTTCATGTCCTATGATTTTATATTTGCGTCTTTCTCTCTTTCTTTCTTATCTTCCACCTCATCACCATGATCCCCCTATACCTCATCCCCGACCTAGGTATCCAATCCCACCCCTTCTATCCTCATTTCGCTGTTACGCCTGCTAAATGCTGATTCGTTTCCCTCGCGCCCACCCCTTGTCCACCGGTGACCAGGATAGAAAACATGAAAGACATGAAATGATGTGATATAATATCCCAAGCGCCGTGCAATGCTCGTATATGTGTGTGCGTGAGAGAGGGTGTGTGTGTCCAAGTGAGTGCGCCATATACAGTAGATGTGGTTCAATCCCATCTAAAATCCGATCAGAGCCAATCCGACCCAATGCTCATATACCACATAAGATATATTACGTAAAAAATACTTCCGAGATCCGTGTAAAATCCGCTTTTACCTTCTAAACGAATGTAGCAAAGATAGCAATTCCCGTAGATACAAGGAGCATGAGCGCCGTAGACATAGACACGAAAACAGCTGCGGCGGCACTGCCGTCGTCGCCGCCGAGGTCCGCGTTGCCGTTTCCGCTGCCGCGGACAACGCCGCTCGTGGCAGCGACCGAGTCGGCGACGAACGTGGCGTCGGGCAGGGCGCTGCCCGTGGGTATCTCCTGGACGTTTGACTTGGTGGTGTTGAAGTTCGTCTGCGCGAGGGAGATACGGTTATTATCGAGGTCGTACACGACATACGCGGAACGCAGGAATGTGTCGCCCAGCACCACGGTCCCGGATCCGGCGGGCGAGATGCCGAAGAGGCAAGCTGGCTCGCCGTTCGCGAACGTCGGACGGCCGCCCGTCGTCACTAGGTCCAGCACTAGCTCGTTCATCTCGACAGATATGGTCGGCGACGAGAAGGTGAAGTCGAGCGTCTCGTTCTTGTTGGCCAGTGCGCAGGGCACGTACGCGGCGCTGGAGGTCGCGTCGAACTGTGCGTTCAAGCGTTTGTAGATCGTCTCTACCATGGTGTTTGGGAGGTAGGTCAGCGAAGACCCGGAGTCCAGAAGGACGGCGACGGCCTGATCGTCGGCGATTGCCTCACCCCCCAGTTTCAGTGAGGTTAGCGTGATGAGGAACTCGGAGTAGACGCCCCTGTTCGGCTGGATGGGTAACGTCTGTAGATTACCGATGTACCGCTCCTTGTCAACGCCGCCGAACAGGATGCTGCCGCGGTTTGCATCCAAGTCGTTCAACCATAAACTGTAGGCATTCCGTGAGATGCTACCAGCCGTGGCCATGGCCGCAGGCAGGTTGTCGTACGGATCCTTCCCGGCCCTCCCCACCTGTACCTCGTTGACTTGGTAGCCGACGCCGAGGATACCCTGGGCCGATGTGCTCTGATAGCCGATGCCGAATTGTAACCGGTCTAACTTGGTGCCCCCGATTGTAATGGTGTCCGAAACATAGTCACCATTGGCTCCAGATCCGTCCACGTACGAAATGTTGAACCAGCTTCCCACATACTTGTAAGTAGATGAATCATTTGCCGAGTACGCACCCGCAAACTCGCAAGGAGTGCTAAATTGCGTGCAGAGCGTCGACTCGGGCGTATTCACCCAGAGATCACTACTGCCGGTGTCGAGATGTAACCGCAACGATTGCGGTGGCGTACCTATCGACGCATTTATAAAGTATAGGGTTTGCTGGTGAGTTTCGACGCTGTTAGCCGTCCGTTACGGAAAGAGAGGATGGGACCACCAACTTCGTTTGCTAATTCGGCTTCTGGCAACGCAGCCCTCCGCCGTAAGCGATCACGATATACCGGATCTGCGACAGTCCTTCTCTGTGTAGACAAGCTAACGACCTTGGGTGGTCTTTCAAGGCCACTCGGGATATTGCGTGCATGTGCTGGTAGCCAGACCAAGCCTGCTATTAAGGCACAGACCTCGACAGTCCGCATGTTTATAAATGCTTAGAAGTCCGGTGGGTTCCGGCACTCGACTACCGCTTCACGTCCGGCTTATGTGTCTGTGTCGCCGAACACAGATGAGATGCTTGTTATAAACCGAGCATACAGGCAATATCTGTTAATTTTCCTTCGCAGTTCGGTCTCTAGTCCCTTTCTTTTTCCCTTTGTACCCTAGTTCTCTTTAGTCCTGAGAATAAACGGCCTATCTGAGCCGGGCTAAGCCGTACCAAGCCAAGAAAGTATGGTGGGAACTCTGTCCAGAGGCAGTCGTACTGATTCGTATACCGGTAGCACTCTTTTTAAGTGCCACAGAAATAAGCGCTTGGTAATGGGTCGCCGTCGGCGAGTCAAAGCGAGGAAAAGGAGAAATAAAGGACAAATTGCAGGGAAAGGGGAACAGAAAGGAAAAGTGAAAAACAGCAGAAGTGCGTTTTAAGAGGCCCCAGTACCTAGCTAAGCATGGAGCGCCAGGCTTCCACGACGGATCGATGTCAATCCTCGTACATCCTCCTCAGAGGCTGAGTAGGTATGTAGGTAGGTAGGTATGTCGTATGTAATAGTAGTGGGTGTACGTACGTGTAGGTAGTCGGGCGACGGACAATTACTGCCCTGGAGCCAGGGCGCCAAGGGATTTGCAACGGGGTCATGATTGGCATCTGAGCCACCTGCGGATTTTGTCAAGTGAGGTACCCCGGCGCGGAAAAAAGTGCTTACTCTTACCTACCTGCCTATCTCTTGAAGCGCCGTCCCTCTTAGACGGCGTCCTCCTTGTTCCGTCTCAGGTCCAGAGTTGGGCGTTTACGACTACCTACTCCATCTCTAGGTTTAGCTGCAAAAGAAGCATAAACAACTTGCAGGTTGCGTAGGTACGTACATAGTAGGGTAGGGGGGGGCCGGCTAGACGGGGGTGGGGCAGGATGCACCCGCGAAACTGCACCAAAAGAGCCAATAAGACGACACCTGCTTGGAAGTTCGAAACCTGACGCGCGGCCGACACATCTTGTCTCTGGCATTGTCTTCTGAAACGATACCACCCTTAAGGGCTATCTAGGAGACTATAAAGTCGAGAAAGAGAGCTCAAGAGCGTAGCCAGTTTCGAGGAAACTGTGATCTATTACGGTCCCAAGATACCGGCATGTATGTAAAACTAGAACTCCACAAATACGAATCTATTGTCTGCTGCGACTACCTATCTAGGTAATCTGTAGGTCAAAATCGTTACGACGTATTCATTACGGCGTATTTCCAAGGTTGGTAAAGAACGTAACGAGATGATTTCGTCAGCGGACAGGGAAAGGTGCGAGTACCGTCCGTACGTTTCAGAGTCTTGGCGGTTTTGGTTTGGGTTTCGTATCAGTACTAGTTAAGGGGGCCTGTTCAAAGGATAACTGGACGATCATACCCTCGCACTCTAACCCGCAGCCACCCACCGACTTCCGACTATTCCGGAAATATGTACTCCAGTCAAGGACTTACGCGTTACTTACATGACGTGCGTCGGCACCTAACATTCAAATATCCGATTGGGCGCCCCATCTCGAATAAGCACGGATGTCTTTTCGTCTCGGTAGGTAGGTACCCCTAGTCTACTCCTTGGACACCTCTATGGGGGCGTGGCGGTGTGTATGTGGCGTATGTGGCGTATGTGGCGGTGTACCATCGGACCGAGAAAATACGGCTTCATATATACGGGCCCCATCACAAAAAAAAAATTATAATAAAAAAACCCGGTCTGCACTTGGCTACAACTGGACTAACAAAAATAGAAATAAAAAAACAATCGGCCAACGTGCAAACTTAGGTATGCGTAACATCTTAGGTCCGACGCTTGGCCGACCACGTTTTTTCTACTTTTTGGTTTCGTTGCAGCTGAAGGGATGTGAGTTGGAATATATCCGTACGCATGAACCCGCTCACAGGCCAATCGAGTACTCAGACCGGTCTGTAGGTCCTGCACCCTTTGCAATGGCTGGTGAGTATTTGGCTCACACAAATGGTCTAAAGGCTGAGATAAGATATTTTGGCGGGTTTTGGAAAAACGTCTGGTCACGTCCAGGCTGACTCTAATTATATGTTGTGCCTGTTATATTTTAGGAATCACCATTTCGAACGATAGGATGTTGTTAAACTTGCCTCCCACAAAGCCTTGAACCCGCGGGAGTGAATATATGGAAGGTAACACAACGGGATTTGAAAATAGTTAGGCGTGTTATCTCGTAATAAATGGAAGTTTCAACACAGCTGTGAGACACTTCGAGTCCTATTCGTATTACTATGCTGTTTGCTATAAATGTCTTGTTGTTGGTATAGAACTATTGAACAGCGCTACTATTTCTATGTTCGCTACATGCGTAAATTAGCCTTTGTGGCGTCTCTGCCGACCCCAGACTTTCGATCTGGGGGTGAAGGCTCCTTTCAAAATTCTTACATGCAGACGCTCAAGACTTCCTGGGCCCGGCTAGCATCCTTTCAGCTCCAGCGGTCAGGTATGAACCAACCAGATCAGACTCCCGATTTGCTTCTTATTGTGATTTGATAAACTGCAGGTCATAGGAAATCGGCAATTGTCTACGTGTATATACCCCGCTCAATAATACTCGTACCTAGTTGGGTATTAGGTAGTATTCTGGTTGTTTTAATCATGGCACAGTTCAGCTGCAGGATACCGAAGATGGAGATGTCATATATTACTAGCAGGCTAACATAATGAATCGAAAAAGAAAAAGAAAAAACAACGAGTGTATTGAGTTGGTCTGCTGTTGAAAAGAGTGAAAGTGAAGCTATCTACAACAGTGTTGGCGGTGAAACAAATAGATACCCCATGGTACCTGGTCTCCACACTAGCCTTGGCAACGAGCTTGGCGACCACTCCCGCCACAATACCCACCTACCTAACACACTTCCTCCTTATTTAGGTACAGTTGCAGCAACACACACTAGGAGGCAGACCAGCACGTTTTCGTTCGCATCTACCTACACGAATTCAAAGTCATCATCATCACATTGATAAAGGCAGCTTGCAATATCGACCAGAAGAAGGAGGGTGACCATGGCGTCTTTGCACAGCTTTGCCTCGTCAGAGTCCCACCCAAACGACATTCATCTGTGGTTGATCGCAGCGGCCGCGCAAGGAAACGAAGTGCGACTGCAAGATATCTATTCTGAACTGCCGGCTCGGGAGTCACGCGCCGATGCCGACGCTCTACGACTTGTCCTCTAGAAAGCTGCAGGTAAAGGCAGCTAGCCCGTCTTTCATCTGCTCCTCAAATGGGGTGCCGGCGTCAATCCTCTAAGGCCGGGAGAGGTGTTACCTTTGTTTAAGGCGGTCGAGGGCGGGCGGCAGGCGATGGCTACCGAGCTATTTCTTTATCAAGCCGATTACGATTGGCGTCGTCCCAGAGATGGGGTTACTGCTTTATTCATTGCCTGCTTGAAGGGGTTCGAGTATATTACTAAAGACTTACTAGAGGCTGGTGCCAACCCTAATGCGTTCGATAACGAAGGCAGAACACCTCTGATATACTCGGTGGCTTACAGGGCTACTAAGTGCACTGCTAGAATACTCAAAATGTTAATCGATTATGGAGCGAACATTGAGGCGCGTGATCACTCTAGGCAGGCAGCTCTACTCAGGGCTGCTTCAACTGGGCACGCACGATTTGTCGAGATGCTTTTTAGCGGGGAGCTGGGACAGGTTGCCGCCATCTCGACGAGAAAGCCGCGAGGCCAGACAGCCCTATGCCTCGCGGCCAAAAGGAACCTCTTTTCTGTAGTCCAAGTCTTGCTGAAGCATAGCGCCGATCCTAACGTGGTTGCTGACGGAAGATGGACGCTACTCTACCCTGTAGCGCGAGAAGACCATGTAGAAACTCTAAAGCTTCTGCTTAAAGCAGGAGCTTTAGTCAATGCACAGTTGTCCAGCAGGATGACGCTATTGCATTTAGCTGCCGTGAATGGACACTAGGACATTGTAAACGCTCTTTTGGCCGAGCTATCTGTTAAATTGGATATTAAGGATAGTTTTAATCGGACACTGATGATTTGCGCAGCCTTAAATCGTCACAAGGACGTTGCCGACTTCTTATCTCTACTTAAGGTGTTTTACAAGCTTTTACCTTCCAAGGCAGCAGCTTGTAAGAGTTTCGAAGCTACGATCGTGGACTTTGGGGAATTCCAGAAAAAGAAGCTCTGCCACAGCTATTTAGTCTGGGATCTTCTGTATAGGCTGGAATACAATTCTAGGCCTATCGTCCCAGTCTTGCCAAAGAGAGTCAATTATCGACAAAATTTAAGATAGATTCACCTTCCGGCAAACAATGTACGTGAAAAAGTCTGGTCAAGGGATTATCAGAACCTTGACTAATCTAACACTATTAGGTCTACTGGGTCGAGGTAAGCCCCTGAAAATAAGTTGTTGACGCTTTATCTCGACGCGGTAACAGACTTTATTTGCAAGATTGCTCGCCGAGAAAGGTTTTTGAAATGCCAAGTCATTTAGATCCATAATAAAAAGCCTGCACCAAGAACAATAAGGGTCACTTGAGTCGGGCTATTCCATAAGACCGATTTGTCAACAGAATACTCCCATTCAATCAACCTCGAGTGTTCGCGAACCCACGCCACCCCAGAAGCCAAGAAGAATAGGGAGAACCGCGACGCCACCCCAGAATCCAGAGGCAGAAGCACAGAACACTGTGATTTTTGTAAGTTGAAAAATTCCGTGAAAAGGATTAACGCCGACTTCATAGGTTGCATATATCCATTACGAGACGCTTGATCAATACCGCAAAATAGAGGCCGCTGTCGCGCAAGTACGCCGGAACGGAAGACTCACCTCGACCTCACCAGACGCCAGCCTCATTCACGGCTACCTTCGCAGCGACCGGCCTCTTCACGTCCGGAGAGATCTGGATAAGTATCACAACGACCGTGTCGATACCATATCGAGCGCTGCGGACCAAGTGACAGCTAGGTCTGATAGAAAACAGCATACGGTATTAATGTTGGACCAGCTGTGGCTTTGGGTGATTGGAGAAGGTACTCACATGTTTTTATATCCCAAGTACTGGCGATCAGTACAACTGACTGCGGTGCAGATTTGGTAGTTTCTTGTTTTCCAGAATGTTGGGAACAACCTCATACCGACCCCTTGAACGTTCGGTACAGCATCCTAGATGCTCTCAACGGCGAGCAAAATATTACATCTAACTACTACCTGGCAACCCTTATTCTCAGCCACTGTTATAATATTCTCGACTCAATTCGGGTTTCTCGGAGTCACAAATTCATGACTCTGTTCGACTCGTCTATTAAAACTGTTGTCGACCGCCAAGATCGCCTGCTTGCAAACTTTTACCAAATCTCACACCTCTCGAGTAATTGGTTACAAAGTAACCGCAAGCATCACGGCAGTCCGCATCATAGCAGTATGACATCAATAGATCAGGAGGGCAAACATAATTATGTCCTCGATGCTCTCCTAGACCTCGGCGAAAAGACTACAATGTTAGTGAAGTAAACGACATACGTGATGAAATAAACATTGTTAAAAATGGTTGTGGGCACGCAAAAGTCCATCCTTCATGAGTTTGAGTTACTCGTCACCGAGGAACTCTGCGACAGGGAATCGAACACCAGAGTTGCCATAGAACATTTGAGAATGCGATAGTGGGCTCTAGGACAGCGCATCGATACTCAGCAAAAGAACCTTCATCGGATAAGTAAACGGGCCGAAAATTCCCGCTCGAGCCTCCGATCCTTGCTAGAGCTGAAGCAGATGCAGTCTAATGCCCTCAAGGCCAAGTTCGCCCGCAATCAGCCGTCACGACATCGAAGCAAGGGCAGGCCATCCTTGTGTTTACCATTATAACCATCATCTTCCTCCCCATATCTTTCATCGCCACGCTCTTCACCATCGAACTCAGCGAGTGGCCAAATCCTCTGACACTCTCATACCTTGCCAAGTATACATTTAGCATTAGGCTAGGGATATCGGCCCCGTTGGTCATTATCGCCATGACAGTCAGTGACGTCGTTGCTACTGTTAAGGCGTTTTTCCAAGGAGATCATCGAATTTTTCATGCATTTAGGCGCTGACGACTACCGTATCACATCTTGATAAGATAAAAGCCCCGATTAATAGATTTAGGTACTTTTTAGGGCTTCTGCTAAATAAAGCCAGGGGTTATTTTGGACATTTACAAAGGATAGTGATATCTTAAGAATAGGGGGCCTTTGACGCTCACTACCTATTGTAAACGCACAGACTACCTAGGTTAGGTAGTATGAATACACCAGTCACCCATTGGCACTGTACCTGGCACACAAGGGAATGCCTATTACACCAATCAGGCTACGTCCTTGACAGATGAGCTCCACCTATCCACCCTAATTTATAACAGAGATTTTGCAGACTTGAAATTCCAAACTTTTGTACTGAATATTCCTCACAAATTGCAACCATAATTCTGGCATGGATAGGGTAGCTTCCAGCATGGAGAGATGATGGATTATTGTTGATATCATCTCCAGTTCTCCAAGTAACTCAAGCTTTCCTTCCTCTCTTTGGGTCGTATTATAATCTTCTGGTGGTCTCTCAAGCGTCAATCACTATGGTGGCCCGTGGTAAGTTCTCTCTACCCTATCCTACACATCTTGCCTGGCTTGATGATGAGTTTATATTTTTATTTCAAATGTTCGACTTCTGATCAACAATGAGGATAAAAATACTCTGAAAATTGAATGCTATGTCTGGTTTTCTTCTGTAGTTCGCCCGGAGTTTCCTGCTAATAGCGCAATCACAGATAGATAGGTAGATGTGCTTACCAATTCAATTCAATTGGCTGCCTCCTGCTGTTCATCGCTACCCCCTGCGGATGGCGGAGGTGACCCCATCTAACGTCGCTTTCCAATTCCAATTAGATACATGCATGCCCTTGGGAAGGAGCTGTCCAGGTGACGGGCGAAAGGTAAGGCACACTTAGATTGACACAAGGGGTACTCACATTGATGAGGTAGTCGGTCCCGCATACGGCGTGTCAGTCACTCAACACCACCAAACCTGGGAATGTTGCAGCCAGGGTTGGTGTTTCGTAGGCATGATATTTCCATGATTCTGGCGACCAGAAATGTCGTGTATGCAGTATTAGTTGATCAAACGGTATTAAGCATGCGGCGACCGAAATGCGACCTTTTCTTGGGGATCTCTTTGAGGGGGAGGGGGCTGTGCCTCCCACAGATGATACCACTGATGATACATAACCTGCAATTTCAAGAACAGGCAGAAGAGTGTATTGACGCCTCATGAAACATTTCACCATCACAAAGATGGACTCTCAGGAATTTTCCCCGGCGCAGTTCTCCTACGGCCGCTTGTTGGGTCGATTTGTTCGCCAGGTCTACACCCACAGGCTACAATTCTATACATTAGTGCTCCGTTTCTGTGCAAGGGGTCCGATCGCCTTAAATGGGCTCAAGCTAATTTATCATTTCCCTGCTCACCCTCCATCGGTTCGTCCCGATCTATGGGCACTCCTGCTTGGTATCGCGACAAAGCTCATATGGATATACCTATTCAGAGATCCAGCGGCCTTCCTGTGGTTCAGGCGACCGACAAGAAGGTACCAATGGGCAGTATGCGCAACAGCAGCGCTAACCACGATACCCAATATTCTGGTCCATGTCTGGGCCCTGTTGTCGTCCCTCGGGAACAAGTATAATCATTATTCGTTCATAGGGGTTTGGCTCGCAATAACGACCCTTGTGCTCATGGTCCCAATATCGGCTCTGGTGTGGTGGATGGCTTGGAAGTTCTTACTCGGTGATGACGACAACGAGGAGGACTTTCAGCTTACAATCAAGACTCTCGAGGAGGAAGGTCGAAGATTTCCTTTTTCACTTCCATCACCTGAAGTTACGGATGGCTTTCTTCACCGTGCGTACGAAGCCCAGAGGTCAATCTCACCAACACCGTCTCCGGTGGCCCCGCCGATTCAAGCTGCGACGGTGTTTTCTACGGGCGAGGAAGGAGCATCAGTCGGAGAGTCCCAAAGGTCGGGTCAGCAAGGCCTAATAAACAGGCAGTCCAATGCAGCCAGACATGCGCGATGCCAGACCATAACCCGGTTCGAGTATATGCCGCAATCCCACTCTGGGTTCATCTCCTGGTTCTCTTACCCGATAATTGCCGTCCAATTGATAGTCGCATCCACCATTCACTCAGTAGCCGTCCTGGTATTACTCTACGAAGATAGCCAATATAGGTTTAGAAATCCTCAGTTGTAAGCTCACTTCTGGAATCTGAGAAAGTGTAAGGTATTGTAAGTCACTAACCCCTGCTAGCCAACTCAAGAAAGGTCTCTGTTTCCAGCTAGGGCACTCTCTCCTGTGTTTCTATATTCTGAAACATCGATGGCGTGCCTCCCTTTTTGAACGCTTCTCTACCTCACTACCCCGCCCTTGGTCACGGAAGACGTCAATCTTCCCTTTCTCGAGACGCTCTAAGGTCTTCATAAACGTGGAGACGGGCGATATCACAACTTTGGACCCCGCTCAACGTGCCTCATCATCATTCCCACGGCAGGGCCACCGCGGTCCATCAAGTACGATAGCGCGGAAATATATCGCTGCTTATAACACGAACCCGGGTACTTGCACCACAGTCTATGGCCATTCGGGCCATGGGATGGCAAGTAAACTTCGATACCTTCCCACAATATGTCGGATTGGGTATATCCTCCTCGTGTCCTGCATAACCCTGGAAGGGTGGTTACACGTCAAATCTTACCACCCCCCTTTGTTGGGTTATAGAGAGAAATTTGATCATCCCGACCTCACAGCAGACGAGATGGCATTGGTATCTAGGATCCACGTGATCGGTGATCTTTTTCGGTATTCTCAGGTCTTTCTGGTTCACCCTTTCACGTCGATAGTGCCTCTTCTAATAGGGGCCAATCTGTACCTTTTCATCAGTGTTGCTTGGAAATATGCGTCAGAGGATACGAAGCAGGTATTCATCAATGTGTTAAAACCGTACTTGGTTAAGGTGTTGTTTGGACTTGAACCTGAGGGACGGATTAGGTTGGATTAAAGGAGTTTTACTGTTGCAAGAATGTACCTAATAAATGGAAATCAAACAAGGACGACATCAAACTCCTCGGCCTTTTCAAACTCATCGATTAATCTGGCATCCGCAATCCTCCCGACACCGAGTCGTTTGACAACAGTAATACCTCCCCCTTCTTCCCCTCCCACCGTCTCTAGAAATAAAACATCCAGAACAGGGGTCGACGACTTGATCCAAAGCCCATGGCGCAGATATCTGGTCGAAACATGCAGCGCAAACACAGCGACTCCGTAATCCGCGCACGTCGACGGGTCCTGCTGTAACCGTTCAAGCGAGCCCCAACCCGCAATGATCTCGGGCTCGTCAAGAGAGCATATAGCGCGCCAAGTAGATGATGTAGCGGGGATAGGTTCATAAGCGGTTGATAGAGCAGCTTTTTCCAGATTCTTTTCCGACCCTAGATATCCACGGACATGAACCATTGTTATTTTCCCCCGTATGTGTAGACAGGTGAACATGTTGGTGGGGTCGAAGAGTATGGGTGTCTGCGTGTGCCTGGGATGCTGGTATTCGGGTAGATGGTAATATCGGTGTCGTTGGTGCTGCGAAAGACATATCCCTGTCACTTTACACGCTTTTTTCGTGTCCTTTTTTTTCCTTTCCGCCCAGCGGACTGGTGTGAGGAGTGAAGCCCACGACCAAGAAGGTGCATTTGGAACTTTCTCGCAGTCTGGATCTGTATCTGCTGCCTCCCATAAGAGTCCGTGATGGATATCGCAAAGCCATAACCCAGCTATATACGCCGTATCATCTCTCGATAATATCGCCATAACCTCCTTCGCCAAACTCGCTACCGCGAGGATGCGGTCTTGTTGCGGTTTGGTCAAGTCTTGGGCGGAATATACCTGCATAGCAGAGTACCAAAAAGCGAGGATATTCTCCCCGCCATTGGATTTGTGAAATGCGGTTTTTAAGTCGTCGTCGAGGTCTTGCACTTGCGACATGTCGCTCAACCGGGGATTTTCTTCGTGACATTCGAAAATTAACCCCGAGGGAGTGTACCAGAGGATCTTCTTGCTGAGTAACCATTCTTGCAATATCCATCCCCGACGGAATAACACGCTCCCGCGTACTTGCGACATGTATTCCTCCCCCGCGGGCACGCGCCGCTTGTATGCGTAGAAGTACCCCGCTGACAAGCCCTCTGCGTCGCGGTAGGGGAGACGCACGAGATAATCCTCTTCCCATGGCTTCACGTCGCGGTCGTAGCGCTGTAACGGGGGGGAAGTGAAGGCGAGCGTGAAGAGGGAGGATTGGTAATATTGCGCCATGTTGGGCGCTTCGGATCTCCAGTCTGCTAAGTCGTCGCCGGCTTGGATTATGCATAAGGAATCTATCCAGACGTATCTCACGTCTAAATTCTCTGCGATGGTGAAGACGTCTTCGAATAATGGGGATAAATTGTCGAATTCTTTTCCTTGGAGACGGTTTGAGTAGTTTGTTGTGGTGGTTATACAGCGATTTGTGCTTTCGTTCCAGCGGTGCGTTAGGGTGATGTACGTCCCCTTTTTCTTTTGTCCGTTTATTGTTGTTTCACGAAGGTATAATCTTCTTTTCCCTGGTGTTGTTGTTGGCACGATCTCAATCACCCGCGTAGGAAGATCCGCTCCAACGACAGAGACGCCCGAAGCCGTCTCCTTGCATTTCTTGTGCAAGCTCCCGCATTCTTCTATCCAGTGCTTCGCGGTGGCGAAATGCGAAGCCGAGAGCGGGTCGTCGCCGATATACCGCCCTCCCACATCTCTACTCGCCGGGGAGCCGGCGTCTGCGGCTATGCAGATCTCGTGCGGGGAGGGGTTCCGGATCCCACTAAAGCGATCGCCTAGTTCGAGGGATATCCGGGTCGGGGATGAGAGGGTCATGTGGATGTAGATTTCCGGGTGAAGATCCGTCTTTCCGCGGAACACGTGGGCGTAGAAATATATGGGTTTAGGTACGTCTTTTATTGCGGAGAGGAGTAGGGCGCAGAAGGGACATGTGGTGGATACGGTCTGGACGGTTGAGAGGGGGTAGCCTTTTCTTTTGTTGGTTTGGAGGAGGGATTGGATGTTGAAGGATTGACAGGTGGTGCATAGTTGGGTTTGTTCTTGTCTGGACAATACCTCTTCATCATTGATGGTTGCCAGTGAAATCAAACTTTGGCTGCGGTTTAGCATTTTGTGTGTGGATTATCTATGATATGATGAAGGGATGTCAGACTGTATATGTCGTTATGGAAGAGTTTGGAGACGGAGTGCAATATAAAGTAAAGAACTTCGGCCCCCGAAATCTCACCATCTAGGTACTACCATATTGAGTGAGTAATTGGAGACATTCTCTCATGCAGTACGATCGCCCATGTCTGTCTGCCTTGCCATTTCTGCCAGCTTGAACCCTGGGCATTGCATCCATTCCAAGCAAAGGAAGTCAAATGATTTACCTGTCTGATCAAAAGAATACACTCCCACTTTATTCTACTTGAAAGGGGCCTCTTGAGTAGGTAGGGGTATTTGGGAAAGGACGCGTGGGATAATGCGAATGTCGTCACGTTACCGGTCTTCGAGTAGGCGTACGCTGCTGTAGACTCGATCGACAGTGTGGTCAGTTGCTGTCGGAATTGGCGGTAGTGGATGTTGAGGTGACGGCCCGGAAATATGGCTACGTGTCTACCGTACAGAGGCAGGTCAATGTAGTCGATCGGACGCAAGGTGCTACGAGCCGCTCGCATTTTGTTGCACGCGTTCCAGAGTCGCGGCGGGTGCAAAAGGACACCAGTACTAAAAGTCACTAACCTAGCGAAAACAGCTTCTGTCATAAGTTGTTAGATTTAAACCAGTTAAATAATTCTTAATTGCCAACAACAAAGATAATCACTAGGTCAGGTACAATAATAATTATGTAAACGTAAGTACCTCTAGTTATACCTAATTAAAATATATTATGTTTTGCAAGAGATCATTGTCCACCTGGCAGTATGAGATTAGACACCTAACGCAAGAACTAAACTCCGTACGTCCGTAGGAGATCGGATGTATGTTGCAGCCAAGGAAACAGAACCTTTCCTGATGGTCTTTGTTTACTACATCTCAGTGGTCTATTCTCCCTGGAAGAGAAGAGCCAGAGGCCACTCAATATTCTTACAGACGATGAGTTAAGTTTAGACACTACTTCTCGGCTGGCTACAGCTGCATAACTTCTTTTATATCACGAGTTCCTAGGTAGTGATTCATCAAGGACGGGATATAGTTATAAATCTGAATACTCACCTACATATAAAGTGCCTTTACCGACATCAGTGAGTGAAAGGTAATGTCTCTGGATGATACGGAGCCCTGAGTGTCATATAAAGCATTTACCTGGAGGTAGCCTGTTCTCCTTATCCTAAAACTATAGGAGACTGATGAGATGGCAAGAGATACCCTTTGGGCGGCTCTAAGACCGACCATAACGTGGCGTCCCCCGGCGTTAAAAACAACAACAACAACAACAACAAGCCACTGTCTAAGCCCGCAATCGAGCTGTACGCCCAACAAGAAATACAGGGGCAGCCCTCACGTTACGCAGTCAACACTCTTGAGGGCTACATTCCAGGGATTATGGGCGATTTCCATCGATTATCCTTTGTTTATGTAAATATGCGCACGCACAAGAATGATGAATCGAGACCCGGCCGCACCAGAACCCAACAAAAACGGGAACAGGTTCATGAGGCAAGGTTTATTTACCTTCTACGCGTTAGTATTGCTTTGTTAGATGGCGAATGTTCAAGCTTTTCAGCATTAGGATCCTCTTGTTTTGGGAGAATGTTGATAGTTGGGACCAAGTTAGGCCCAACCTTCACATAACGAAATCGATTTTCTCTGTCTGAACAAACATAACAATACGCTCCCCGACAGTCCACGTCAATTATAAAACCAAGAAACCAAGATGCAACTGCAAGCTAGAGTCGGTCTCTCCGGAAGAACCAAGAAAGTTGAGTTCTCGAATAGCCATACCACCCGTTCTTGAGAGAAAATTATTATCAACCATGCTGACGTTCGGCATAGAGATTGAGGTTCTGCTGAAGCCTAAGGAACCCATAATTTCGAGTCTACGGCGCAGAGGATGGCGCAGATCTATTGACTCAGGAGAGAGAGTACCCAGCAACGCCCGGCAGCATGAGCACCGTGCTTTGCAAGAAAGTAACCGACAAGTTTTATGGTCCCTAGTGGCCAGTCAACTAAGGTCAGCAGGGGTATTGGCACAAGCTATCCATGAATTCGATATCCGTGGTAGTCTCCACGACTATTATAGCGTGTGGCAGGTTGGGGATGAATCGACAATTACTGAAAGACGAGGCTTTTGTGAGTCTATACCACCGAGCTACCTGAGAAAACATATTCACTAACGAAGAGAGGTTCAGGGCGCGTAGAGATATCGTCGAGAATCCTAAGCCCCTCGGAAGACTGGCAGGGCGAAGTCAGTCGAGTCTTTACAGCGCTATCGGACAACTACGAGCTCAGAACTACGGATGACTGTGCGCTACATGTCCACGTGGGCGGGAAGATATGGGACGAGTACTCAAACCAGTATTTTCCAGAGCCAGTGCAATACAGCAAGGAGCAACTACAGAACGTCGCGAAAGCGGTCTTCCTATTCGAAGAAGCCACCACAATGATGATGCCCGAAAACAGGAAAAACTGCCAGTATGCGCTACCAAATCATAAGTCAGACAACACGCCTGAGGTGCTAAAAAATCACTATCGAAGCGTGCCGCAGGCCACGTGGGCAGGTCTCTTTGACTACCTCGACGCGTCAAGCGACATAGACGACCTTAATCAGAGACTGGGAATAGAAAGGTGGCGTTCATGGAGTTTCACTCAAACTTATTCCCCGGGCGTTCTCAAAACCGTAGAATTCAGACGCCCCCCCGGCGCCGTCCATGAGAATGATGCCTGTTACTGGGCGAAATTTGCCCTTGGCTTCGTTAATGCCGCAACTATGTGTGATCTCAGCCCCTATAGATCATGGACCACCAGCCCAACTTTCGACGAGTTATGTTTATTTGTCCAGAGTGGCTTGGACCCTCTTGGCCCTACTTACCACAACACTATCTACCGTAGTTAAGGAATGATCACTAACTAGGCGGGAATGGGGGAGGTTGAAAGAAAAGCTATATAAAGGAGATAGAACGTCATGGTGTTGTTGCTCAGCAGGAGAGGACTTTCTCTCTCTCTCCCTTAGATTTGAGTGAGATTCTCCTCAAGGCTGGAACACTTAAACTATGAAATCGGTCCCTGAGGCTATAATGCCATGGGGGAGTCCCAGGCAGCATTTCTCTGCCTCTTCTTAACAGGTTCGGGTCTTGGCTACAACGGATAGAAGGTTAATCTTGAGAGATTGTAATTCTTTTTGGACTTTAGGTTTCATTCTTTTCCTTTCCCTTTTTCCCCTTTTCTTCTTTCTTTTCCCTTTCTTTTCCCCTTCCTTTTTTCTCCTTTTTGGAAAGGGTTTTGGAATTGCTTAAACTGTTATTTGGTTTTACATCCTGCACACTCGTTTAGTACTACAGGAATCTCTTTTTCAAAAATTTTTAGCACTCATTTGGATACTAGGTTGTGTACATGGACGTAAGGTTGCTTCAATCAAATAAAGAATATTACACCATGCACACACACTCACGCCTGTTTACTTTTTCTCTAACAGTAGTCTAACATATAAATTACAATCGTATTGCGGACTAACATACAATGCCTTACCTATAATTTTTTTTGTCTACTTACCGCCTAGTCACCGAGTCACTCCTAGCACAGGAGAACTTGCGGGTTTGTATCTGTAGTAGATACACTACCTTCAATATTTAACCCCTTGGTGGCTAGTGCCACCCTTGAATACCGTTTAGTACAAATCGCGATATATGAATTCTTGGCATCGCCATCCACACCATCACAATTCTTACTACACAAGAATAGCGGATCTAGCCCGAAAAGGTACCTACCTACACGAAAAGCTATACATCCAATGCCCAGAGATGATTTAACCAGGCTTACCCCTCATTCTCAGTCACCTATAGCGAAGTTCTTATCCAACCGTCGGAGGTTGACAGCCCACTGGACATCTTCGAATCCCTGGCGGATCTTGACGTCCACCTCGATATCATCATCTGGTCGCATTACGACGCTGGCAACGATGGTATTCATAACGTTGCCTCCACTCGCCGTCGGTAACTGTGGCGACATGCCAAATCCCGCAATAAAGGTAGCGACAACGGCAAGGACTTCATCGGTCGCGACATGCCGGCCCGGATAGAGAGTCTTTGCCGCCACCGAACGCACGGAAATAGACGTCTCCTGGCGAACGGTTCTATGTCTTCGTCTTCTTCTTCTCGGGAAGGAGGTTCGGATGGGAGTGAAGCAGAAGGAGAGTCCAGAAGGATGCGGGCGCCGTGTTTACTAGGACGGTGATCGAACCTCTAACTTCATAGCCGGGCGATATCTCCGAGGGGGACGTTACTGTCTATCTCGACCCGGTGTCGTTTCTTCGCAAGAGTGGATGCCTGTTTTACGCCGCCGGCCTTGTAGTATTTTTTCGGAAGCCTTGGCGACCTTCATCCGAGTCGCCATGAGCTTTCGAGCCGTCGTGGAAGGAAGACAATCAATCAGGATCGACATGAGGCCGCTTTCGAACTCGTCAAGTCTACAGGTTCAGTCTTCGCGAGTTTCCTTCCTTGGAGGAGGAGGGCTGCAACGGGTCGAGAGACTTTGCGATCTCCCATGATCATGGGGCCTGTTCATATCATCCAGGTCGGAACCAGGTTTGAGAGCTGAGCGCATCGCCTCGTACGACTCCGACGATAGGCTAGAGCCGCAGTCGCCGCCATTGATGTTCTTAGCCAGTATTATCGCCTGCGCCTCTTGGCTGGCGCCACAGACCGTGGATGCGAACTTGGCCTCGATGGGCGGGAATGCAAAGAAGCTTACACAGTATGTTGCTTCTGCACGGACTGGGCGAGCTCCGGCTTAGTCACAACGTACATCTTCTGACTGGGAAGAGCCATTGTAAATATGAGAGCCTTCACTTGCTTGCTTCAAAGCGAGTTTAACGTGTAAACTTGAACACACGCAACTCGTTCTTTGAGTGACGAGGAATAGAACATGCCCATCCATACCTGAGGTCGACATAATAGTTGAATTTGCCTCGCCACAGGCCGACCAGGCGCCCAAGTCGAGAGAAAGTGAGGCTGTAGGGCTGAAATGTTGGTTGGAGCGAGTAGATACACGCGTCTGGGTACCAAGACAGCGATACCCGGCACGTTAGTACGTTTTGACGCATATGACTGGTGCACCTATTATTATTGGAATTACTTTGGATCTCCTTGGCAACTCAGCCTGTCTTAAGTAAGCCACCTTACTTTCACGCTGTAATAGGAGTAGCGTGCATGTATTTCCAAAATCTTGGCTATTAGTCGTCCTAACCCATCCACGTCTACCTACGATCTACTGGGGTAAGACAATGTTTCACCACGGCTAGTTTAAAAGAAAAACTCCCTCTCTACAAGTGTTCTCTTCGAAACCTGCGTGGGTGTGGGAAGTTTCTTCATCATCGAGGTTTTCTTCATCTTCCTAGTTCCACAACTTCGCCAGTGTAACTCAGTAGGGTCATATACATAGGTTGTGAGTAAGTAATTGTGTTTGGACTACTTAATAATCTTGTACTGGTTGCTCTTTCATTTATAGGCCTATTGTGTGACAAGAGAACTTATTAATACCATTTATATAAATGTATTCATCATATCTTTTTAATTTTTAAATGAAGACTTAAGTGTGCTGCTCTTAACAATTAAAGGTAGATAAATATCTTATATAAATGTTCATATCATAAGCATATTACTAGCACAGATATATCTTAAGGTGATTAAAACCATCCTATTTACAATATGATGGCCCCTGTCACGCTCAACGGCCGGCAAAGGGCCCCTCGCGGTCTGTGCTAGATGATAGCAATTACTGGGCGTCTGACATAATACCAGGTCTGTAAACTACATGTACTTGATAATGGATGCCTAGTCATTAATATTCAGGTTTTTCGGGTTTGAAGAGGAGGTCGTGACGCGGCGTATGGATGGCCCTGCTTATAGATTAAACCAATCAGCAACCGACCCCCCTTTTTATTTGGCTGCCTAGACTGCCAGGACAGCCACCATGTCGCTGTCAGCGCTTTAGGATAGGATAACAATTTATTTAGACTTATTTCAATGGTAGAGTGCGAAGTACGATAATAGTATAGGTTATGCCTAGGAGATATTATAAAATGACATAAATAAGCAGGGCTATATAGTGGCAGCTTTTCTGTACGGTTTACACTATTTCTCATCTTTGTGTGATCCAGGGCGTTTTAAGAGCTTCAGTTATACTACAATTCTAGACGACACCTCCGGGTCATATAAACCTGAGGCAATACTATTCTAAGAGGACATTGGAATAATACAGCCATTTTCACCTTTGGACTCAGAGTGATTCAAGTTGAAGATGGATTTCTCCATCGACTCTCGCTGGTAAGTCAACCTCCTTTAGCCTTTCCCTAGCTACCTACCTACCTGCCTATCTATCATTAGCAAGACGCACTTCAACCATACCACTCCGTCCGAGTTTACGTACGTATCAACTGACAAACCTCCCCCCCCCATGTAGCCCAGCATACGCCGTACGTATCACAAAATCAATCCAATTTAAGTCCTACTACTACATACCAGGCATTGTCAGCTCGGTTGTCATTCAGGCTTAGTAAACTAGTGCAACTAAACTAACATCAATAAAAAATAGTCATTCTTTGGCGTCCTGGGCTGTACCGCCTCGATCGTCCTCACAGTGATCGGGGCATCGTACGGCACGGCCAAGTCCGCCGGAGCAATCTTCTCCTCGGGTATTATTCGGCCGGATAGGTTGATGCAGAACACGTACGTGTGTTTTTCTTCTTTTCTCTTGTGTCGTAGATATGTTACTTTATTTTACTTCTTGGGATATATGTATTTACACTTTATCCTGTCTTTACCACTTATGCCTTCCCCCTTTTAACACCCTGTGTCTCCAATTATTATCACCAATAGACCTCCTCCTCTTACGACACGCCTTACGCAGTCATAGTTACTGGCCTCTCATTTAAACAAAACTACAAAAGCATCATGGGGTTTCAAACAGATACTAGATTCCAACCAGTTCCCCAAGTCCTCACTAACCCTTAACCATACCCCTGGCCCTGAACCCCTACCCCTTGACCCTAACCACTAACGATTTAATCAAACAGACTATGCGCTATAATGGCTCAAATCCTCTCTATCTACGGGCTCGTCTCGAGCGTCATCATCCAGGGCGACTTGGAAGAGAAGATGCCCCTGTACCAAGGGTTCATGGAGTTCGGAGGCGGTCTCGCGGTCGGGCTGTGCGGGTTAGCGGCCGGTTTCGCTATTGGGATTGTCGGGGATGCTGGTGGTGAGTTGCTATTTTTTCTGTCTCTCTCTCTCACGCATTTTCTTGCCCGCACGTTCCGCCTTTTCATAACCTCTTCGTTTCTGTTTTCATGCTCTAGCTTATTGAAACCGCTCACCCCCGGGCCTTACCGCCTGGGTGCCATGAGAACTTGAAAACTTTCTCCTAGGAACTTTCTTCATGACTTTGGTTACTTATTATCTATACGCATTTTCATCCTTTGACTGAAGAGAGCAATGCCCATTCCATTTCTGTTCCAGTACATTCCAACTACCAGTCCACCTCCTTACCGGCCTATAATCATAACCAAAATCAAACTATTCAAATAAACAAACCATCCACTAACTGAAACCTCTTTCTTATCTAGTCCGCGCAAGCACGCAGCAGCCGCGCCTATACATAGGCATGGTGCTAATCCTGATCTTCGCCGAAGTGTTAGGTCTCTACGGGGTAGTGGTGTGCGTGCTTATGCTCTCGCGGTCGAAGCAGAACGTTACGCAGTGTCCTTACTAAATTAATTAATTTAACTGGGTAGCTACCTGATTTGTCGATGGTCTTATAGTTGGTGTTGGCTGGTGATACCTGGGTAACCTGGCCCTACCCAAGTTGAGTTACCTAAGAAGGGTTGGGAAACCCCGGGAACTGGGATAGAGAAGATATCAATTGTGGCTCATATGTCATGGTATGTGTCATAATCACTAAAGAGATAGCTGATATAGAATAATTAGGGTTTCTTTGTTTTTGATCGACTGCTCTAGAGAGGCTCTGACATTGGGGAGAGGGAGAGAGAGAGAGGGATGGTTGAGGATGAACGGAGAACCGCGCTAGGTCATGAATATAGGCACGGTCAGATTTCATAGATACATGGCGGACCAAGTATCGTGCTCTACTAGTTTAACATGTGTTAATTCAAATTTTTCAGGATTCATCTCGAGTCGAGGCCTAGGATTGAGCAATCCAATTCCTCTGCGTGGTGACCATCGTCGGATACATGTCATGTCAAAGAGAGGATTATGAATTTGGGACGGATATCTATAATACTCGACGAGAATTTTAGGCCTATTGAGATGCGCTCGTATTACTTACTAACCTATCCATGCGAGCCAATTTGGGCCCTCTACACTTATGATATTGAGCAAATGACCCCCCCAAACGCCTAACTGGTAGAAGTAGTTGTGCCAGAGTGCGCAAGGATGGACTACTTATGCGGTTCTGCTACTGCCCCGTCCTATGTCTCATCGATCTTATCGATTTCGGACTTAGCTTCTTCCCAAGTTTCTTTATTTTTCTTTGCCCACTCTATTTGGCTTTTGGCGTAAGCGAGCTGGGAGTGAAGCTAGTTAGATTTACTTAATTTCAAACAAGGGTGCAAGGCAAACTCACCATATATCGTTTCAAATCATCCTCTTTTTCGTTTTGAAACCTCTTCAGGTCTTGTAAGACGCTGGCGCTGGCGGCTTTTACGTCTTGTGCTGCTGCTACTTGGGCCTGTTCAAGTTGTTCAATGCTTTCACGCGTCTTTCCAATAGTATCTCGCCGTGTTCGCTCAGGGTCAACATCGGCAACCCCTTGAATCGCATGACGAATAGGCCCAAAGATCTTGTTCGTGATCGAGTTGCTACTGACAACCTTCCTATGATTGGAAGTAGAACCCGACCGTTCTGGCGCGCCCATTCTGGCAGAGGGGGCAGAAGAAACGTCTCCATGGGTCGGGGGAAAGTCAGAATCGATCGACGCAGTATCTTCTCCACTCCCCTCCCTATGGTGAGTGGATGTTTCTTTCATACTGGCCGACCTCCTCGGGGGTTGCCCATACTGGGTTCCTCCGATTTGCTGGCTGCTGCTAAGATATTGCTCGATTCGTCTTGCCTCAGCTTCACTGCTTTCCAGCTGCTCTAAAAGTGCCTTCTTCTTCATCAAATCATCGTTAGTCATTTCCTGTTGGACTCTTTTGAGAACTCTGTAGCGCAAAACACTTCGGACAACGCCGGCAAATTGGGCATTCTCTCTCATGGGCTCTGCGAAGTTGGCGCCAAGGGATCCGGAGAGCTCCTCAGTTGCTATATAAGAGGAGTCTGCGGCCTGGCCAACTCTCTCGATGGCTGCTGCGAGCGAGGGTGAAGGTTCTGATAGAGCGAAAGCATTGAATTTGGCTCCAAGATCGGAAAGGTCTGATGCTAAGGAGCTCAAGTGACTGAGTGTGCGACGATTGACTTTTTCCATTGGCCCCATTAACGCATTTTCAAGTTCTTTGATGGAGGTTTCATAGGCAATAAAATAAGGGTCCAGATCATGTTCAGAGAGTTCTTGCGCGTCAGGTGGAAACCGGCGCAACGCTTGTGATGTGACAGTGCCGGAATTATCGAAACCAGGAGTTGCTGAGGGAGCCACGGGGTTCTTCAGCTTTGCCGAAGAGCTGGGCACAGGTAAATATGCGTGCGCCGGTGTAGGATTCCCCATGTCCAAGGGAGGCGCTTTTAAAATGGACTTGGGTATGGATGACAAAGGATGCGAATGGAGGACCTCATTCTTTTTTTTTAGAATTAGCAGCGGTATTCTCATACGAAGGGCCGGGCGGAAGGCAGACATACCCAGCTAACATTAGGGTCAAGAAATCTCCATAAGATGCCGTCTTCTCTTACTTGATCCATCCTCCGACAACGGTTTAAGAAGACAGCGAGCATTCGCTTGCGCAAGTCTATAATCTGCTGATCCTGTTTTGCATTGGTCGGGTTTGCGGCATAATCGGCTACCGAGTGCTTTTCTGGGATTGGAGGGATTATGAGAGTTGGATGAAGCTTGGTTAGAGCATCTCGTAGAGAAGCAAACTCTGAATATCGGCGGCGAACTTCGAGATCCTACACGGTATGTGAGTGATGTGGCAAATGGCTCATTGCCCGATGGATGAATCATACCCCGGTCCGTATAGTGTAGACAATGTATTTACCGCCGCTTTCCATACTTTTGCCTGCATCTGTGATGAGGATGGGAAGCTCGGGGTTCTCGTAGAGAATCTGCTCAATACGGCTATCATAGCCACCAGGTTTCCTACGGGGTGCTGGTTGGCTCAGCTCGCCGTCGCTGCCCCCATCCCCAGATGGATGGCCGTATGTCGGAGGAGGCGGCGCATCTTCGCTGGTCGTCGACGGTGTATTGGGAGTCTCGAAGCGATGGCGATCTAAGAATTCCCAGTCAGGTTCAGCCTCGTCGGAAGAATCATACAGCGCTATGCTCCGCCACATGGTGTTACCTCAATCGCTAGATACAAAGGGAGGGTAACCAACGCAACTTACAATCGTGGGAGCCTGGGGAAGCCGGGTTTGCAGGTGAGGAGGATGTTATAGAATTCCTGCGGTCAAAGCTGGTCCCATAGGGATTATTGTCTTCCTCGTCATTCCACATGGTGAACCCTGTCACCGGCAGCGGCGTTCAATGCAGTGTTCGGTGTCGGGAAGCTTCAATTACGCAGGTTAATATTTTGACTCAGAGCGTATTTGGACGGGGTGTTGCGCAACGGTGAGAGTGAGGAAGCGGGGGAGGGGACGAAGGCAGTGCAATCAGTTTGCACAAAGTAGATAATTGGAAACGATAAGGCTATCTGGCCGCCTATTGTCTGCAAATCGGTACCTTATATTCAAGATGCTTCATTCAAGCCAGAAGGTGACTGGAAAGGGAACAGCGTACGCCGAGACGTATGGTGATGTTCATGTCGGAAGCTTGGGAGTCGGGTACGCATTGGCGGCATGTACCTACCAGTACCTCGATTACGCCAGGTCGGATTTGTATGTAGAGAGAGCTCCTTATGTCTGCGTCATGTTTCTTACATTCAGGCGCTTCTGCCCTTGGGGATCCACTATTCTGTGTGTACCTACCTACCTCCAGGTACCTACAGTAGCTGCCTACGGGCTAAGGTACGCAGTCAGCCTAAGTCAGGATATGACACGGTATGAATAACTTCAGCCGTACACTGGATTACTGTGCTACTTAACAAAGCCCCGTGACAGCGGTCAGCCGAACTGACATTCAGCTTCCGCGTAGAGGTTCCGCGCCCGTTCTGCCCGAATTCCTACAGGACATCTACTTGTACAGTACTGCTGTACCTACTGTAGGCCAATTACCGATCTTAAAAAGTAATTTACGCCTGCATTTTCCAAGACTTGATGGTAAAGGGAGTGTAGGTATATTAAGTTGAACGGGTTTCCTGTTGCTGAACGCGTAGTGTTAAAGGAACTATAAATTAGACCTTGAACTTTGAACAAGCTCAAGAGCGTAGTTTGAGAATATGCTGCTAGGGATCTCTGGGATAAGCAACCCTTGTACATTACAATTGCCCGCGTGAACATGGGAGTATAAAAGTCACCTTTACAAAATCGCGTGAAATGCAGAACAGTAAGTTCAAGGAATCCTCCCCATAATCCCACTGCATAGAGCCTGCAACAAGGTATCTAGGTTAGCTCTCTGGTAACACCAAACAATCCCGTCATCTACACAGAACGTATCAAACTCTGTAATACTGGATCATATAACTTCGTTGGGAGTATTGAAGTTCTAATGATATAGAGGGGGCTGCGCTTGCAGTGAACTAGTGAAATACGCTTTGGCATAGACAAATAGTATAACATATCCTCTGTTCTATTGACGTGACAGAAAGACGCGAAACTAGAGATGCGGTGTGTATCTGTTCTCGAAGCTCTATCTACTGTCTGAAAGAGATTAGAATCTCTTTAGTTCTAAGACCATGGGTATCATCTACAACTATTATAAGCAAGGTCTGTTGTGAGTTCTATTTCACATACTCAACCCAACCAGAAACGCCGGAGTCGCTAGCCCATTCCCCTATTTTAACTCATGTTTAAATCATGCCCATGAGATAACCCAGGTCTCAAGCAGCGTCATGTCATCTACGTCTATGGGACAGCTGGTCCTTGCCTTTCTCCGTCCACCCAAATTTAGAGATCAAATTGAACACCAAGTAACGCCCACCGGTAAGTTGGACATTGCCCGAATCTATACCTAATTTCTATTTAGAGCTTCGGGCCGCATGTCGAAGCATGACTGTCGAATAGCTACAACCCAGGTGTCAGCAGTGTATCTCAAGGTTCTTAGAAGTTCTAAGACCATGATGAGATTACTTACGATATGATACCACCCACTGCGATCAAAACCCCGAGAATCGACTTATCCCCTACTGACCTTCCAGAAGTCACCCAACCTAATGCAACAATAAGACAGGTTTTGAGATGGCCAACTACGGTACTCGAAACCGGACCTGTTTGGCCAATGATGAAAAATTGCGATAAATTGATCAATGAGGCAAACACACCAGACTGGGAAGGGTTAGTTAATGTACAGCCTGATACGACCTCACACTCACCATTAGGATCATAAGCCACCGATTGATAGGGACTTCTGACCATGTAGGGAAAGTATCCACGAAGGGAATAACGTAGAGCAGGAGGATTGCTGACACTGGGGCTTGGTTGAGGAGAAGTTGCATGCTGGATATTTGAAGTTTCCGCTGGTAGCTCTTGATCCATACTGTATAGAGGGAAGATGCGAAGATGCCAGAGAAGGCAAAGACAACGCCCATACTGGAGGTTGTTTTGATTTTGGTATCATCGGTGGGGAGTGAATCGTAGTATGAGACCATGCCTACGCCTAGGCAAGCGGGAACGAGGGCCATAATAGCATTTCTAGGAAGTGTCGTGTGGTACAAGACAAAATCCATGGTGGCTACAGTTGGTGTGAGCAGAATGCGCGCCACTTGGTAGAAAGTAATGGACGAATAGGCCAACGACAGATTTGGCAAGATGACATTAAGCGACATGGCGACCGATAAGGGGATGACTTCCCGGATTGTCGTCCTCCGTGGAACAAAGTAGGCAAACCGAGGTCGCGAGAGGGCATAGAGGAGCAGCCATGTCATGAAGAAGTGGAAGGCTGCAAACGTTAACTGTGCCAGTTTCAACGAGGGGTCGGAGAAGATGGCTTTATTTGTGAAGACCTTGGAAAATAATTAGCGCCCCTTCTCTTTAGACGTCTTTGTAGATGACACCTACAATACCGATGGTAGCCAGAGTGTTCACTGCGATCCAGAATGAAGCGACAACAAAACCGGGCTTCGAAGGAGGTCTGGGGACGTGGTCGGGTTTGTCCTTCTCTAACGGTGCCTCCTCGTCCTCGTGCTCTCGTCTCCCACTTCCATTTTCCCCAAGATTATTCAAGAATATTTGGTCTTTGTCAACGGCATCGTGGCTGCTTGACCTCCTGTTCTCGCTCCGGCTATCGGTCCGTGAGGACGAAACGGAGAGGTTATGGCTGTGAGGGTATGTCATAGCTGGGGAATGTTGGCATTGGGACTCATTGGGTTCAGGCCGTTATCCTCGTGGAACCCAGACAGGCGTTACTAGGAAAAAATCGAATCTGGCGGTTGACGGACTGGGCACTCAAATAAGGCACGTAACTTAGATGAGTGTGTTACACTGGGATCGCGCACAGGGATAGAAAATGGATGCATCTAGCGATCAACATTTATTAATAGAGAAAAAAAAGACCAGCTTAGTATACCTAGTATCTAGGTGGTTTGTACGGCAAGACACTTAAAAGAGGCGACGCGGGTACCAATGCATTGTAAGCATTGCTGACAAGAGGCTGTTGAAGTATGCCAAATGACGATGGTCTACAATGAAGGTTGAAACATTTTCAGACAAGGTGTTGACTTCTTTTCTTTTAGCTGGAACGGCCGTATGTAAATGCATGCTATCCTGTAATACAGGACAGATACGGGGCACTCTCCTTTGGGTAAGTACCGGCCTAGGTGTCTTTTTAAGGCATGCGAGGTGACGGCATGGGCTACATCGGGTTCGCGGATAAGCTGGGTTCCCGTCACTGAAGTGGGTAGGTAGCAGTTCCAGTTAGACCAGGAACAGAGGGGCATGTAGGGGTCCCATGGGGTCCCACCCCACACTGCTGTGATAGGGAGTCCTCGATGAGATGAGAAACCAGTACATACGGCGTATACAATGTGGAAAGACAGAATTGAAAGGTCAGGTATTGCAATTACAGTATGTGTTTCTCACCAGGTGCAACAAATAACCTATTAACTTGTCCCACAACGATATCTAAGCGCTACAAGCTTGTTGGGTAGCTTGCCCGTCCATTACTTTCCCATACGTACATCTGCCAAGTCCCAGACACTCACTCATATTAATCTGGCTATATAGCCTACCTTGCATGGCCTTAAGGGCAGAATATTATGCTAGCCGGACATAGATAGATCATATTTCATCTGTGCTGTTAACTCTTATAGAGACAGATAGCCTTTTCTTTATTGTCCCGAATTGGGGGCCCCAGCCCGCAGTTCAGGTGCGTCTCAGCTTCAGCCCTACCAATCTTAAAGCAAGGATAGGAGGTATTGCAGTTTGCGGACACATCTATCGAACCAGCTACTATGCATGGTGAATACATTATATTATGCTTCTTTGCCAACATCAACATTTGTAACCGCAATGTTTTTCCTGTTGGCTTACACGCTTGGTAGATATGCTGTTATGCGTCACTGAGATGGGAATACTGCGATATAAATATGATTTGTTTGAGCACTATACACCCATCCTAGGTCAACATACTTGTACAAACATGAGCGGTAGGTGTTCGCACTTATTGACCTGGCGGCATTGGTGAAGCTTCATACAAGTGACGCAAAGGTGTGATAATTTTTGCTGCTCAGGTAGATACGCTGAGAAGGGCCGACATCCTACGATCCTGTGACTGCAAGATATACATATGTCCATGTCCTCTACGGTTTCTTATTAAATTAAACTTGATATGATTTTACACTTAGCCATGCACATCTACCTTTTTCTATATACAGGTGTAAATAGACTGGGGAGGATATGTAAGCCTATACCTATCCAAATGAGGATGGGCTCAGGATTGAGAGCACTGGTTTTACCAGTACAAGGTTAACATTTGCCTACCTGTACCTTACTAACTTAGTAGTTGGTATCTATCACAAGAGGTGAGTACAGATCTGTATACCTGTAGGTACACATGGTACCTACTTATGGTACCTACATAACGCCTTGAATCATGGGGTAGGTGACTTATGCTGGGGTACCTGGTTCAAGTTGCCGTTAGCGCTAAGGGGGTGTTTCATTTTTTGCTTATGGCTTATTATTATGGCCTGTGCCATCCCTGTTATTAGAAGATCTAAAAGCGCTTGCTTGTAAGGCTAAAATTACACCAATTAACAAGCAGTAGCTAATTGTTATAAAACATAATTATAAAATTATATTTACTTGCAAAAATTATTAACTTTTGCTTATTGTAAAGCTTTAGACTATGCTAAAAACTATGCAAAATAATATTATTTTGGTGTTAAGAGCTCTAACTGCTTTTTTGCACTATTTTAAACTTATTTATAGCCTTTTTAAAGGCCTTATATGCTCCCTTAGCAATATAAGGCTATACACCGCCGTTTTAAAAGGCTAGGGCGCTTATTATAAGGCTATAAAAGCAAACAGGCCGTTTATAATGTTGTTGTTGTTAAAGGTTAAGTTGCTACCTTTATTAAAGGCTTTATTAAAGGTTTTATTAAAGGCTTTATTAAAAGCATTTAAAAAGGTCTATATTTAGTGTTTATAACATATAATAAAGCTACCTACATTGTAATAGTAGTTAGTAATTGTAAATAAAAAGCAAGTTATTTATTACTTACTACTATTATAAATTTTTAATTTAGTTAGTTTAGCTAGTTAGCCTATAAAGCTATTACTTCTCCTTTTTTTAGCGCACAGCTTAGCTAAAGCTAAAATAAAGCTATTTAAAGCTTTTTAAACGCTAATTTTTACTAGACCTTAAAGTTAACTACTGCCCTTTTAAAGTATACTAAAAAGCAAATAGCTAATAAGCTGCATACGCTAGCTAAAAAGCTTAAGGCTAGCGCTTTTACTATAATTACAACTTTTTTAAAAAAGTATTACAAAGCAAAGCTAAGCCTTAACGCTAAAAAAGTTTATAATAAATATTCTTACCTTTAAAAAAAGGCTATTATTTAGTTTAATCTTTGCTAAGCTAGTAAATTTAGGTAAAACAAAAATTTAGGCATAATAATCGCTTTTTTAAAAGTTTAAAATAAATATTTTAAAGTTAGTACTTTAACTAGTAAACTTAATAACTAAATATTTACTTAAAAATAAAGCTATAAAAAAGCAACCTATTTTTAGACCTAAGCTTTTAAAAACCGCTATCTTATAAAAAAAGTTTTTAATAATAAAGCTAAAGCTACTAGCAAACTTGCAGTTAGTTTTTATTTATAGCTAGCTAATAATATTACTAGCATAACTATATGCAAGTTTAATTTTAACTTTATAAACTTAAACAATAAAAAATTACTTTTAATTAAAGCAATAATTGCAAAAAATAACAAAGCTAAAAGAAAACGTAAAAATGCTAAAAAGAACTTATAAACGCTATTAAAAGCTTGCAAGGCAACGCTTACAGCCACTAGTAGTGCATTAGTTAAGAAGGGCTTAAAAGCAGTAGCCAAGTCTATAATTAAAGCTAAAACTATAGCTGCAACTTATTATAGTTGCTAACTAAAAAAGGCCTTAAAAAAGCTATACAAAGCTACTGCTAAAAGTATAATTAATAAGGACTAAGCTAATATTATTACTAAATTAATTGCTACAAAAAAATATAGCCTTGCTATACTTAAAGCTATGCTAATTGCTTAGTATAATTAATATATACTATGCACTACTAAAAAGTTAATCTTAAAGTATAAAAATAAGAGTGCAGCCTTTATTAATGCTATAGCAAACGCTGCTAAAGATTTAAAAAAAAAAAAGTGTGCAAAAGATAGCATAGCGTTGTTAACAAAGTTAAAAAACTTTAAATAGCTTTAAAAAAAGCTTAAAAACAGCTTAAATAGCTTTAAAACAACTAAAAATAGCATTAAAACCGCTATATAAGTAGTAGTAAGAGCAGCAGCAATATAAGCAAAGTAATAAAGTAAGTAAGTGTTAGCAGGTAAATATTATAAAATAGCGCTAAAACGCGTTTTTTTTTTAGTTTAGTTTTCTTTATTTAATAGGCTATATTATATAAAATCAACTTCTTATACAATTTTATATATAAACAAAATAATAGCAGGTTTATATTATTTTATAATAAATAAAAGTAAATGTTTTTTACTATAATATAGTATATAAATAAACAACATTGCATATAATTAACCTTACATATATTTTTACATATAAGTATAATAAGGACAGGTATACCTTATTTGTTTTTAAGACTGCAGCAATATATTTTGTTTTTTATACTAGCTAATCTTATATATAATTAACCTTATATATATTTTTACATACAAATAAAATATAACCAGGCTAATATTAGTCTTATAGTAAATATTAATATTAAAAATTAAAAGTGTTATAATAACCCCGCAACCCCGCCTTCTTATTTAAGTAGTATTTTATTGCTATATAAATTATATAGAAAACCTAATAAAAATAAAACAACATAATATAACTCTGTCAAAACTAATAATATTATAATTGCGCTAGCTCTCTTAAATGTAGTTTAACACTGCAAATGGCTGTTGTCGCCGCCTAACTTGCCGCCGCTTATACTACCACTTTATAGTAGTTTTAACGCCATTTTTAAGCTATTTTAAGGCTATTCAGGCCGTTTTCAAGCCTTTCTAAGGCCATTTAAAGCTCTCCTTTAGCTAACACCTTAAGATATAACTTCTACATTACTTTTGCCTTTTAGTCCTTTAGGTCTGCAGTTAACAAGTTAACACTACTGCGCTTTTTAAGCTTTAAAAGCGCATAAATTATAGTATTATTATTATTAACTTGCAAGCCCTTATTTTAATACAAACTAATAACCTTATTGCTAGTTTAATTGCTATAATTAATTAAAAAGTTATATATACCTATAGTAGCATAAATAAGCTTAAAATAAGTATTAAAGCTATAAGATAGCTTAATTTAAAAGCATTTAAATATATTTTTAAGCTTACTAAAAAACCTCTTAATTACTATTTAAAGCTAACTATAGCGTAAGTTATATAATTTCTCTTTTATTAATAGCTTTAACGCATTTTTTATAGTTTTTTATAAGTAATAATAAACCTTTTAGTATAGCATAAAAACTTAGCGCCCTATTTTAAACCTTATATTACCTAGCAAGTAAGTGCTTTTTAAAATTATAAAATTACTACTATTAATAGCGTTAGTAAAAACTTTTATATTATTAGCTAAACCTTTTTAGCCTACTAATACATAAGTAAACCTAGTTTTAAAGTTATAAACTACTAATATATTAGTTAAAATATAGGCTTTATAGTTTCTTTACGCTTTGTAAGCTTTTTTATTACCTTTAACTTTTACTTTAAAGTAAAAGCTATTAATAGCTCTAATAATATGCTTAAAATATAAGTAAAACTTTAAATTTAAAGTAATTTTAAAGTTTGTTTTAGCTATTTTTAATATTATTATTGCTAACTTTACTAATATAAACATAGCTTTAAAAACTTTATAAAAAGCAAAAAAAATAGCATAATTACTTTTAGCTAATAATTTTGCAGCATTTTAAATAGTTAGGCCTTAAGCAGCTAGCATAAAAAATATAGCTAGCTTTTTATTAACTATAAGCTTTAAACCTACATAAAAGCGTATATTAGCTAATAACTACTTTTTAAAAGTGTAGTAGGTAGCCTTTTTTATATAAAAAAGCTTTTTAAAACGCTTATTGCCAGCTTTTAAAAGCTTATATATATAAATCCTTACAAAAATATTATTATTAGTATAAAGGCAAGGCCTAAGTAAAAGCTTAAGCTTATATATTGTATAAGCTATTATTATAGCTATAAGGCAGCAGCAAGCTTTTTAAAAAAGCGTTTAATTTTATTAAATTTAAGCTATTTTAGTATGTTATAGCGTAGTAAAAAGGGTTAAAATGCAATAAGAGGGCCTAATTAAGCTTAAAACACTATAGTAGCGCTAATATATGTTAAAATTACGTTATATAAGTAAAAAAACTACCTTAAAAGTTGTTTATTGCTTATGCTAAGAAAATAAAAAAAATTTTGCTTTAGCATTAGCTACAAGTGTTAAGCAGTAAGGAGCAGAAATAAGTATGATTATAGTAAGGATAAGCTATTAGCAGTTTATAAAACAGGTTGCTTACTAAGATAGCTTATCCCTATAATATTAAGCTATAAGCAAAAAATAAAACACCCCCTAAGCCTTTAACTCCAAATTCCTTAATAATCTTGGAATATTGTAGTGAATTTAATCACGGACGTTGGAGCTAGAGTGCCTGCCTAAGGCTCACACTTAAGGAGGTAGTAGGTAAGGTACTAGACCGTACTTATTAGTGCACCTAAGCATAACCTGCCTACCTACAGATGTACCCAACGGTTAGGTAAAGATTAGAAGGAGCGGACCTGCCAAATAGTGGACGTACTGAAACTACCTATGGCCTTTGGTGGGTTTTGACTCAGAACGTTATGTTACCCACCCCAAGATGAACCTCGACCGAGCTACTAAAGGGACCCTTGGGACAAAATTGCATGTTTGCCTCACCCAGAAGACGGCTACGCGTATAAGTGATCTACACATTCTTCATTACATAGGTCTTACCTCGTAACGGCAATCGCATCGTCCGACACTATCTCCGCATCATCATTTGTTAACCGGTTTACAAACCAGCGTTTTGAGACAGACATTAAGACACTTCGCTCAATGCTCTTGTACATCTCCATATTCCCTCGCTTCTCCTTGCGGTTGTGGTTTAACAAGCTAAATTGTATTGTATCCCTCCTCCTTGTGGGTGGTAACGTGGCCGGATGATCGGCATTTGACTTTCGTACCCCTTCGATTCTCGTTATTTTCGCCAATCACCTTCACTTTGAAATTACGTGCTTTACATATTGTCAAGTCCCATCACTTTTCTTGCGGCTAGATATCTGCAGACTACACCTTTGGGCAGGAGTTCGGCCTACCTTTCTCCCTCGTTACTCTCATACTCAGACACTCTTTCGCCGCCATGACGGTCTTAACCCATAAAAATGGCACTCATGGAGTGCACGAAAGTAAGCTTGCACAGCTTTTCAAGTCAGAACTTGAGCTGACCTGCACCTTCGCAAGCAGCAGCGGCAGCAGCAGCAGCAAACGGGAGGAAATCCGACCGGTTCTTCAGTGACTACGGGGTCTGGAAAGAAGCCCCTGTCTTTGTTGGCTCGACCAAGTTCGAGCCCTTACCTGACGTCAAAAACATCATGGTCACGGGAGGCGCAGGCTTCATGTAAGCTAGGGAGTTCCCATATGGAAAACTACGCCTGTCTCGGAGACTAACAACGTCACTAGTGCTTGTTGGCTAGTTCGACACCTCACGTTGACATATCCGAACGCATATAATATTGTCTCTTTCGATAAATTGGATTACTGTTCCTCATTGAACAACACGCGCGTACTAAATGACAAGCGGAACTTCACCTTCTACCACGGAGATATCACAAATCCGTCTGAGGTGCTCGATTGTATGGAGCGTTATAGCATCGACACCGTCTTCCACTTTGCCGCCCAATCACACGTTGACTTAAGTTTCGGCAATTCGTATGGGTTCACGCACACAAATGTGTACGGGACTCATGTCATGCTAGAGAGTGCAAAGAAGGTCGGCATCAAGCGCTTCATGCATATTTCCACAGACGAAGTTTACGGCGAGGTCAAAGATGACGCTGACGACCTCTTGGAGACGAGTATTCTTGCTCCAACCAACCCCTATGCTGCAAGCAAAGCTGCTGCTGAGATGCTTGTGTATTCTTACATGAAGAGCTTCAAGCTCCCTGTGATCATTGTGAGAAGCAACAACGTGTACGGGCCGCATCAATACCCTGAGAGTGAGTGTCAGAGACCGGGGAGGCCCCTGTCGCATCGGGATGCTTACCTTGTGTTCACAGAGATAATTCCCAAGTTCACTTGTCTTCTCAACCGCAAACGACCCGCCGTTTTGCACGGTGACGGCAGCCCTACACGAAGGTACCTTTTTGCGGGCGATGCCGCTGACGCATTTGACACGATTTTGCACAAAGGTGTTCTCGGTCAAGTGTACAATGTAGGCTCGCAAGATGAGATCTCTAATATCGACTTGTGCAAGATGATATTGAAGGAGATGGGTTTGCCTCACGAGGACGAATCAGAGTTCAGGCAGTGGATCAAATATACCCATGATCGACCTTTTAACGACCATCGCTATGCAGTTGACGGTACAAAGCTCCGTCAACTCGGGTGGGAACAGAAAACCAGTTTTGCTGAGGGCCTTCGGGTCACTGTTGACTGGTATAAACGCTTCGGCGAAGAGTGGTGGGGCGATATTAGTAAGGTGCTAAGTCCATTCCCCATCGTTGTCGAGACGGAAGTGCTTTCGGACAATGAAGAGATCAGTGATGAGCCGGTCAAGGCTAAGGAGCATAAGGCCCCAGGTTGAGCGTCCTCGATCCGCGTATGTTTTGTATCACAATAGTCTAAGGCGGAATGCTACACTTGATCTGCTCGGAGTAACGGAAGGAAGGTTATGGATTTGCTATTGCAGAATGGGCTTATTATGACACGCGGTCAGATAGATAGTACTGCTAGACAAAAGAGTGTAGGAAGGCTTGGGGCAACTGCTACATAATAGACTCCGGGCTTAGCACCGAGTTCATGTACTACTAATACAACGCACAGGTACTTATTAGTACCCTGATAAGAAGTTCTATGTGAGACTCGCGATGAGATAAAATCTGGGGAAAGCCTAAAAGAAGAGGCCACGAATGTCTCTTAGCCTTGTCAATCGAGCCTAGGGAATATAGGAAAACCCCCCATCGAATCTTCTATTATATATTTTCGTCTATGCAATTATGTTCAACCAGATAGGAATGTATGATGTGGGCAGGTGCCTTGATAAGTACTAGGATCCGCCCCGGGGAATCCACGTGGCTGAGCCGTTCTGCAGAGGAGTGCAGCGCAGCGTCGCCTCGAGGGAACATTCCAAGCCACTGAGGTAGTAGCCATCGATAGGCAAGCTATTGATGAATAGTTACCTCTGATATACAGCAATAATATGTATGTATGTTGGGAATCCTAAGAGCTTGGGCATAGATTACCTATCGATTGATACATGGGTACCTACTTACTAGTTAGTACATAGGTAGGTAAGGATGCATATTCTTAGTAGTAGAAAAATCAGACAGCTCATAGGTAGCGAGTAAGCAACGAGACAACCCTACCTGCATGCAGGAGTATGGACCAAGGTAGTATCTGGTGCCTATAAGAAACCACAATTATGCACGCTCGTAAGTAGCAACTCGTGTGACCGGGTGTAGAAGCACCGCGGGCACTCGGATCTATGATATTTTACAACTGACTCAACTATATAGGTAGCAGAAACTAGATGGGAGTACATACTTAGTAGAGCACCTTGGCAGGTAATTAATAATACAATTTACGTACCGGGATTTTTTTAATTTATTTTAATTTATTTTAAAGAAAAGCCGTTTACTATCTCTATGTTAGTACACAACAAGCAAGAAGAGGGTGGTCACTCAACTGAGAGTCTGGAGTAGACTAACCTAGCTTTAAGGAGAAGGTGAAGCGGGTTATACTATATAGAGCGCTAACTATAAACGACTAGTATTTCGAGCCAGGATTTGAACCCCGGCGCTTTGCAGGTTTGACGATCCGAGATATGGCGTTTTCATTGGCTCTCCAATCTGTATCACTTGTCCGTTGTCTCTGAGTGATCAAATCAACACCCGGCGGAACGTCCTGTCTTGCACTGTTGCATAGGTGCCTAGGTATGGTCTTGTCTGCTTAAGCAGGCCAACTAGATAGGTGTTAGATTCTGCCATCACCAGCTATTACACCATATCAACGGTCGAGCAGATGTGACGGCCTCCATACTTACATAGAGACTATGCCCTGTCGTGGCCACCTGGGCAACCCCGGACCAATTATCAGCTTGTAGCTGGATACTAAAATTACCTACCTATTTCAAGCGTTTAATTGATGTACAGATTACATGGTTACTAATTTACTGACCTGCTTTCGGAACCGCTCCGTCACCCTCTCAACTAACCCTCACCGAGGCTACCTGCTCAATTTCGTCTCTCACCTACAAGGCCTTTCAGAGTTTGCACCCCGGCCTTCGCGATAAACTACAGACGAGACTTACTTTGTGTGCCGGCCCCGAACCTGTGCTCTCCTATTTGAGTGTCTACATCTTGGCAGACTGGAGAATAACTCCCCGCGACAAGTTGCGTTGGTTCTCAGTGCAGGAACGGGCGTGCTGACCGCCATGGGAGCTAGCACCGGGTGTAGAATTCGAAGGGATTTCAGTGCATCGGAAAGACATAGGATCCATGGTACAACTCTTCGAATAAAGGCGCGGTAGGACCTTTGTATTACCGCTCGATTCAACCTCTATAGCCCTTTCGCAAAAGTACTTGAACGCCTAACATGGCGCCGCAATCAACTCGCTCTTCCAATTCGTCCGCAGACTACTTTAGCACCTCGACCCCTCCGGTCTCCGAATCACCAGTGCCCGAGCTAGACCACGACGTCTCCACCACCGACGATGTCACAAGTGATTATCTGAGCACGAGGACACGAAGTGTTCTGGGCCCCATCCTTGACCAGGACGATGGCTACGGATCGAATACATTCGACACCACATCAATCTACGCTTCTAGTCAACACTTCCCGACCATATCTATCACATACAGAAGCCGTTCTATAGATAGATCATGGGAGGATGCAGATACAATGTTAGGAGACCTCTTTGCCCGCCAAGCCAAGCCAACTCAGCGTATGACTAACTCAACGTAGAGACTCGACCCGGTCAGTCACTGATCGCGATATCAACTATGTTATGGAGAACGGGCGGCGCTATTGCGGGCCATATTACATGCCGAACGATGACGACGAGCAAGTGCGGCTTCAGTTACTTAATCAAGTATATCTGAAAATCTTTGATGGAGAGTTGACGACCGTACCTCTCGAAAGTCCGACTCAGATTCTTGACATCGGCACTGCTGTCGGCGAATGGGCCATCGACATGGCGGAGCTATATCCTGAATGTGAGGTTACCGGGACAGACATATCCAATATCTTCGAACGACGAGTACCACAGAACGTGTACTGGGAAATCGACGATGCAGAGCTAGAATGGGAACGGCCACCAAACTTTTATGACCTTATCCACCTTCGCGACATGACCGGTGCATTTGGAGATTGGGAAGCCATCTACAAATCTGCCTTTAGGTGTCTGAAACCCGGCGGCTGGATAGAAGTGCTGGACTTTGACGACAAGAAGGGCATGCACGATCTGTTTTCGTACTTCGAACCGGAAGCGATGCTTTACAAATTAGTTCATGACGTCCAAGAAGCCTCCATTCTGTCGGGCCGGCAGCGGGGAATCGGGCACCTGGAACCGAGGCTGCTGGTCAATGCGGGCTATGTCGACGTCAAACTTACAGAGTATTCTATACCACTGAAGACACAGGACGGCTCAACTGGCAAGTTTTGGCTCCTATCCTTCCTGAACGGGATAGAGGCGGCCTATATGCGATTGCTCACAAAGTTCAAAGGTTGGAGCGCGGAGGATGTCCGTCTAGGATGTGAAGCGGTTGGAGCAGAACTCATGACACTCGCACAAGATTCGCAACGGGCCAAGACATTCGTAGTGAAGTTGAGAGTTCTGACAGGAAGAAAGCCGGGCCAGCACGTCCGGTGGTCAACAATACCCCCAGGCAGGCCCCAAGATGCCGCGGAGTCTAGTGAAGAAGGGTTCCAGGCGGATGCGGAGAGCGATCATAATGTTCTAAACTCCGTTGGACAGAAGAAAGCGTCAGCCGGTAAAAAATACGAGACCAGAAAAGCAACAAATGTAGACCAGCCACCAACTTCCCTATCTGCCATCCAGGATATGGCTGAGCAGTCGGGTAACGTTGGTAGCAATGAACACGCATCAGCCTCCGATGCGGGCCATATTAATGGGAATTCGACGGAAGACTGGCTGAGAAACGTGGATTCTTCCATTCATCAGGAAGAGCATGATAAGCACACAGCAGCTGCCGCGACGGATAATAAAATAATTGAAAACGAAAAAGAGGAGGCGCAAATGAAAATATCGACGGAGGCCTCGGTCCCTGGTGCTAGTACTACGAAGCACAGACCATTGTCCATGAGCGCTGCTGCCTCAACGAACAGACTGGAAAGTGAACCATCTCCGGGACAAGCAATACCCGATGCAAGGGAAGATAATCAACGTGGAACGAGACCAAGAAACACCACGTTATAAACATGCTTTCGACTCTTATTAATACATTATATATAACCGCATTTTGATTCCCATAGGAGATAGAATGGCTGCTATAGGTGTCGTCGTGCTCGATTAATAGCAAACAAGCTCATTCCCGCACCAGACGACTCGAGCATCCATTACTGTTTATCTTATACATACATAGGATAGCCCTAGACCTCGCGTTTGTTTCGAGTCATACTTAGCCACCTACTCAAGCACTTACTCCTTCTAAAGTTTAATGGATATAAAAAGCGTGTACCGAGCTGCTTCGCCAACAGCCCTTTACTCGCTGCCTAGTTTGTACATCTATAGTTCCAAGTAAGCATGTGTTCTTAGTTCATGACTGCTAGGTACCTACTATTACAATTCAAGCTGCCAGAGACAAATTGCATGTCATGTCAATTACAGTAAGTGCATGGTTTAGCATTTAAATACATATGTACACCTTCTATACCTTAATTCCCGTTAGTTGCATAATCACGAAGCACCTTCAGCTCTCTGGTCCTCACTTCCTCAAAGGAGCACACTGTGGTTGCGACATTGTCGACCGGGTATCTAGGCACTTGTTAAACATACCAACGGTATTAAAGGTCAAGAAGCTATCAAATAGTTTCTTTTCTCCGTCACAGAAGTCAAAACTCGCATAATGCTGAGATAGATGATCCGATGGCGCCCGACGCAAACAACGGCTTTGCTGCCGCTTATGACGTCCATGATCTTGCCGAGGAGAGCTTGCCCATCTTCGATGTAGAACCCGTGCAGCTCCAATTCTCCATCGCAGCCGACTTTGTCGCTGCCCAGGTAGCCAACAATGTGCTGATCCTAGCTCTCTCTAACGGGCGCATACTCCGTATCGACCTAAACAAGCCGGAGGATATCGATGGTAAGCTAGGAAAGGCGCCGGAGCCGAAGACAGTTGAAGACTTGTACAGGAGAACACTGACCCGTACTTGCCGAGGTGCTTAGACATTGACCTACCGAAGCGCGTGTCAGAAGTAGGAGTCATCTCGCGCATGTTCCTCGATCCCACCGCCTCACACCTCATGATATGTACCTCGCTCAATGAGAACTACTATCTGCACACACAGTCCCGTCAGCCGCGCCCCTTAAGTCGCTTACGTGGTGTCTCTATTGAGTCCATAGCTTGGAACCCCTCCCTTCCAACATCTACGACCCGTGAGATCCTAATCGGCGCCTCGGACGGAAATGTATACGAAACCTTCATCGAGCCGTCAGCCGAGTTCTACCGCAAAGAGGAGAAATATCTGAAGGCACTGCATAAGCTCCCCGATGGACCTATCACGGGGCTTTGGGTTGATAATATGGGCGGCAAGATTGATGTCAGGAGAGTCGTTATCAGCACACAGAGCAGACTATTCCATCTTGTTGGACGCGTCGGACGGAGTGGCCATGAAGGAAGCGGATCCATCTATACCAAATTGTTCGATGCCGAACAACCAGTCATACACGAGATATCTAGGGGCTCAGCTACCGCTCCTTCCGCTCTTGCTATATCTCCAGACCCTCCAGATATCGGTGCCCACGACGAGACGATACCGGATCGGGTTTTTGCTTGGCTGTCGGCGCAGGGTATATATCATGGAAAGCTACTCACATCTTCAATCGGCCATGATTTAGGAAATAAGGTCTATTCGGAAGCGAAGATGTTACCGAGATCTCAAATCACATCATCTGACGCTTCTGGCCGGCGGAAAACCACTGCCGAATTTATCGACGCAGCAGTGTTAACACAGTGGCACATAGTTACCTTGCTGGGCGGCCGTATCATCGCAGTAAACCGACTTACCGGCTCTATCGTGTACGACCAAGTACTCCTCGAACAAGGCCAGAAAGCACTGGGACTCTACGTGGACCAGCAGAAGAACACGTTTTGGTTGTTCACTGCACAAGACATATTTGAAATTGTAGTCAGAGACGAGGACCGCGATATCTGGCAAATCATGTTGCAGCGACAACAGTTCGATACTGCGCTCCAATATGCTCATACCGCTGCGCAAAAGGACGCGGTTGCAACTGCTTCAGGCGACTACTTAGCTGAGAAGGGGCTCTACATAGAGGCTGCAGGTGTTTATGGTAAAAGTAGTAAGCCGTTCGAAGACGTTGCTTTATCTTTCATCGACAACGGCCAAAGCGACGCTCTGAGGAAATATTTACTTACGAAACTCACGACATATAAGAAAGGTTACATTATGCAGAGAATGATGATAGCGACCTGGTTGGTGGAAGTGTTTATGGCTAAACTTAACTCACTAGAAGACTCTATCGCCGTAGAAGCGGAGGCTGCTGGGGACGCAAACGCGGCCCAGTCCCGGCAACAGCTCGTCACAGTCCGAGAAGAGTTTCATAGTTTCGTCGAGAAACACAAATCAGACTTGGACCACAAGACAGTATACGACATTATCAGCACCCACGGCCGAGAAGAAGAATTGCTCTTCTTTGCGAACACTATCGGGGACTATAATTTTGAGCTCTCCTACTGGGTGCAAAGAGAGAGATGGACAGAGGCCTTAAATGTCCTCAAGAAGCAGACGGACCCGGAAGTTTTCTACCGCTATAGTAGTGTGCTCATGACACACGTAGCTCATGAACTGGTGGAAATTCTCATGCGGCATGCGAAACTAGAGCCTCGAAAGATCATCCCGGCTTTGCTAGATTACAACCGAAACTTCAAAGGGACATTGGCCCAAAATCAAGCGTTGCGATATCTCCAATACGTCATAAACCAGCTTCAGTCCACAGATGCTGCCGTGCACAATACCCTAGTCTCTATCTATGCCTCACACGAATCCAAAGACGAGTCAGGCCTGCTTGCGTATTTAGAATCACAAGGCGACGAACCCAACTTTGACCCTGACTTCGCTCTTCGTTTGTGCATAAAACACAAGCGGACCCTATCCTGCGTTCATATCTACACGAATATGGGACAATACGTGCAGGCGGTAGACCTTGCCCTGTCCCACCATGAGGTTGAATACGCATCCATCATTGCAGACCGCCCCATATCAAACCCGGCACTGAGGAAGAAGTTGTGGCTTGCTGTGGCACGCAAAGTGATTTCTCAGTCGGACGGTATTAAAACAGCTATACAATTCCTCAGGCGTTGCGATTTGCTTAAAATCGAGGACCTGATACCCTTCTTCCCCGATTTCGTAGTGATTGACGACTTCAAGGACGAGATATGTGCTGCTCTGGAGGATTATTCACATAATATCGACGCATTGAAGAAGGAGATGGACGAGAGTTCCCAAACGGCTGCTAATATCAAGATGGATATTGCCGCCCTCGACCACCGGTACGCCATAGTCGAACCCGGTGAGAAGTGCTACGTCTGCAGTCTACCCCTTCTCAGCCGGCAATTCTTCGTCTTCCCATGCCAGCACGCGTTCCATTCCGATTGTCTGGGTCGCAGGGTGCTAGAACAGGCTGGTGTAAGCAAGAGCCGCCGCATCAGGGAATGCCAAGTCGCCATCAGCAAAGGCCTCGTCAGTGGTGCCAAAAAGGACGCCATGGTTGCCGAACTCGATGCTCTTGTGGCCTCGGCTTGGTGAGTCAGTTTCCTATTTGCTTGTACTGTGTCCTTACCGAGAATGCCTCGGACACCCGAGACAGGCGGCTGCCTTTTCTCGACAATGTTTGCAGCATGCAGGTATCGTAGTACTAACGAGATTATGCAGTATCCTGTGTAGCGACTATGCCATCAAGCGAATTGACGAGCCCTTCATTGGACCGGATGATGATGCCAATGAGTGGGCTCTGTAAGACAATCTAATTATAAGTGGTATCACAAGCCTGGGATGTGCCTGTCTGTCCGTGTGTCTGTGTAAAGCTCGGTATTCTCGAACAAGGAATGAGATAAGAGGAACGTCGAAATATCTAATCTAAGGCGATTTTTTCTTAAAGTTGTGAGAATAAACGACCAAGGCTCAGACTAAGTATCTTCGCCATGGCGCGAAGCGAGGCAAGGCGAGTTCCTTGTTTAGAGCCAAGCAGATATCCACCAACTCTTAGTATATCAGCTACCACTATAATAGTCACCGTTTTTGTGGCTCATGAGCAGCTACCACGATCAACAATGCCGTATGAGGATTAGGCTTGCTTGTTATGTGAGATAAGAATGATAGAAACTGGACGAAAAGTACCAGTGGATAAGGTAGGTATGACAAATGAAGGCAAGAACTCGGTCAAATATTAAGCACAGACAATATTGTATCATCACGCGATAAAGTGAACAAGCGAGCGAGTTGCCCCCTTTTATAACAGTCTAATGTTAGTTATCAAGCCGAGTTCTTAAACCAAAGACAAGGCAGCTTTGTAACTTGTTCTACTACTATTGGCTTCTGAAAGGAGATACAATACAATACAATAACTACCTACCTACCTACCTAAACAGTGTGCTCGCTTATATGGGCATAATACTTAGGTTGGGTACACATAAAGGCGTGATTACTTGATTCTCTGTGTTAGTGAGGTAGGGTAGGGCAGTGAGAATGGAAATGTTACGCCAAAAGTTACCAAATGCAGGTGCTTGAGTTAAGCAAAGCTGAAACAATGTTATCTTCGTACTGTATCTACCTGGCCTGGACATCTATCTATCTCTGTAACCCATATGAGTTGTGTGTGTGTGTGTGTGAAAGTGCAAGTATCTTCCATGTTTTAGGACTTTTACGAAACAGAGATGGTGGTACGTTTGTGTTGTGTGATAGATGAGATGTTGTGTTACTTCAAGGATAGATGGAAAGATGGGATCGTGCAAGTGTAAGTGTAAGTGTAAGCGTAAGTGTAAGGAACTGTGCTACTAGATAGGTTGAGTTGAGTCGTACTATGGCTACACTATATACTCGGAGGAATAGTGTTTACAGTTTGTATGTCTAGAAAATCTGATTATGCATCTAGGTTAGGCATCTATCTACCTGCCAAATCTAGCTACATCGTGCTTCATGTATGTCTAATGTGCGTATGTGCGTATCTATGTATGTGTATGCACAAGACAAATAGACATATGTCTGTGCCTATGCCTGTTCCTGTGCCTGTGCGAGCTTCCCCTGTCCTGTCGATACCATCGCAGCCCATCCCTGTGTCTCTGTGTATGTACCTCTATGCAGGTATGTGATGTGGCATGTATCGTCAATAACACGGACCGAGTGGCCGGGACTAGCCTTCCGTACTCATACGGCTTCCCTCTTCGCTCCTTTGTGGAGTTTGAGCTGTGTTTGAGTTGGACTTCATTGACCTCGACTGGGTTAGGTAGGTACATAGGCAAGTAGGTAATCTGGTAGTTGTGACTCCGGTTTAGATAGACTGTTGCCTCTCCTGGCGTCTGTTATTGGGTTTTTAGAATAGAAATTGCGCGAGATAGGTGAAAAAGGGGGAGTGAAGGAAAGATATTATTAGAGAGGTAGATACCTAGCTTTCGAATTGTTACAGAAAATGTCTACTTGCCCTGAAATAAACTTTGTGTAGCAATAGGTGTGTAGGTAGATTTGCTGTTATTTTGACTTTAGGGTATGGCATTCATACCCTTTCTGCCTTTCTCTTTCTACTGGTACGTTTCTACTCAAGTTGATATACACCGCGCAGCACAGAACAATATAATATCTATTCTCATCAGGGAGACGAATATATTTACTCATTTATGAGATTACTTTACTAAGCCTTACCAAGCAAGCAAGGCAAAGAAATTCATCAGCTATGCCGGTGCCCCTACTCCCTCTACTGCATTCGGGTTCGAGCTCGACGAATACAGGAAATAAGAATAAAAATAAATCCACGACGCGTGCGGTTCTCTTGAAATGGGTTGCTGTTTTGGTTTTTATATATGCTTTTCTGCGATGGATGCAGTTCTTCGGGGTAGGTTTTCCAACCACACTTGTTGCTTTGTTTCTTGTCTTTACTATGGCACTTGTTTTTTGCCGTGGCGCGACAGCTACCCCTTCGATACCCCCTCGAGGGTAGCATTTAGAACGGGACTAGAATATTAATTTATGAGGATGACCGCTAACATGCCGTGTGCTCCAGCCGTTAAGTGACACTATATCCACAGAGGCTGCGCCAGAAGTACATGACGAGGAAGGAGAGGCGGCAAATATTCCACAGCCAGATACAATCCCTAGTACAGAAGGTCCAACAGAACTCGATTCTTCTGCGTCTGTCGTGGCTTCGGCTGGGATAAAAAGGCATACGGATCGCGTTGCGGTGATTATCGAGGATAGACCGCTGGGAAATTTGGTGCCTGTTATATGTGAGTTGTAGATCTCATTACATCTCCTGCGTTATAGGATGTTTTATGATGGATTCCCTGAGGAAAAACTGCTTTGCCGTTGTGAACAGATGGAGATATGGGGGAGTCTTGGCTCGACGGCACCGACGACTTGACACCCAGACTAGCAAGGACTTTAAGACACCCCTCTTTTCAATTCTCCCCAGGCATAGCCGTAGATTCATCGCTATGATTATTAGCCCCATCATGAGACAGCTGCTAGACATACTAACAATATTCAAGTACATTTCCACGCTGTCCTAGGTCCCGAATGGCCAATAATCCTGTACACGTCCCCCTCAACTCACCAATCCATCATCGAATCATCCGTCGCCTTCTCGCGCGCCACCACCATCGCCACCACCACATCCACATCCACCACATTATCACCCCCAGTAATAGAAATCCGGCACCTCCCCCCAAACACCACATTCACCACGCACGCCTCGGTCTCCGAGTTTCTCACATCGCCCTATCTCTGGACCGACTTAGCCCCCTACGTCAAGATCCTGCTATTCCAAGCCGACAGCATAATCTGCGCCTCGTCGCCCAGCCACGCAGACGATTTCATACATTACGACCTGATAGGCGCGCCCATCGACGCGCGCTATGGCGTGGGGTACAATGGGGGTTTATCGATCCGGAACCGCGAGCTCATGTTGCGGGTTCTTGAGCGGTGGGATTTCTCGGGCGACACTGCAGCTACAGAGGGGACGGGAATGCCGTTCGAGGACCAATGGTTCTACACCAGGATGAAAGCCCTCGCCGACGACGCCGAAATAGCCGGGGAACTGGGCGTCGTGGTAGAGCTGCCTGACCAGGAGACGGCGGCTAGGTTCGCGGTGGAGACGGTTTGGGCGGCGGATGGTGATGGGATAACGAGGCCCCTTGGTTTCCATCAGCCGCAGAGGTGGCAGAAGGATAATATGGGCTCGATTATGGAGTATTGTCCCGAGGTGGGCATGATTGCTGGTTCGACTTTCTTTGGGTGATTGAGATTAGTGTGGTTTGACTTGACTTGGTTGGCACTGTTGTTGGTCCTCGGATTAGCAGAAGGGAAAGGGGCAATGGAAGGCATGACGGTGGTTGAAAACTTGTATTGAATAGCATTGTCTGGCGGTCGTGTATTAGTTAACTAATAGAGAGCTTGAGCTCGATTTAAGATTAAGGGCTGATAAAGATATTCCTAAGCATAGATATGTGATCTATCTACAGTGTCTACAGAGCTGGAAGGCCATCGTCATCACATTCGACTGTTTCATGCAGGCGAGACACGTAAGTGTATATCCAAGAACCTCACGTGGGTACGATATGATTATCGACCTGGCTGACAATAGAAGAAACAATAAATATCGGTGAGTCAGCTGTCGCCATGAAGGCTCCGATGTAGAGACCCTACGAGATATTGACTTCAATACCTGCTCGCAGCTCTCATATGAGTCTCCCGTGGGTTGACCTAAAGTGAACGAAACACTCAACTACTCATACATGTTACATGTTACATGTCCCGGAACACTTTGCCCAAGCACTCCTCGACTCCCATTGTTTGGGCCGCATGCTGCCTATTCTGAATCCGGTTGATGTCGACTGTTCTCAGATACGACAACTTGGCACTTCGCTAGGGCCAACGGACAACAGCTACCGAACGACAAAGAAATAACGGGACAGCGTCTTGATAGTGGGAGTCGTGATCTTAAATTGACATTGCAGATAGTTGAAGCGTCGCTGTGAGCAGCGTCGGCATACCTGTAGAGAAGAATTCTTCGCAAACTACTTGAAAGAATAGGAGTCAGATAGAGCCAAGCACAGCAGGAGAACGGTTAGAGTTCTACGGCATAGCACAAGCTTCCAGAACTATGGAGATTCCAAGCTCAAAATTGTATGATCGAAGCCGAAGCAGATAGGTAGGTAGGTAGTATCACCAGCATCAAATAACCCTCGAAGAGAAGTGCATGCGTAATCAAGCTAGCCAGGTACGTCGGCTGTCATGCTTAACTATTAATGTGACCCGAACACTGGATTTAGGTCCGGGATACCGAGCATAACCTTCAGTCGAGACATCCTTTTTGAAAAGCTAGGTATTTTTAACCCTTAAGGTGAGACGCGGACTGGGAATAGCACGTCCATGATATGAGGCTTCACATACGCTAGGTATGCAAATAAGTAGTAGTAGCAGTTGCATGAAAGAATAGGCCCCTACGGTCGACGGAACCTTCCATAGCTCTGTCAGTCATTTGACGGAGGAGCACGGAGTTGTAGCTAGCCGTCAAGAAATATAGGAACCGTCCTCTCGGGTGCATCATCTGGGTAGAATTCTAACATCCAATAGCTTCTCAGAATGAGACAGCTTTCAAATGTATAGTCGTCTCGAGCTCTAGACGGGATAAAGAAGCACCGAAACATAAGTCGAAATCTATTTGAGTCACGTAGAGAATGTCATCGTATGCACTCGTTGTTTCAGCCCCGATTCTGTTTTTAGGAATTTCTTACATGCTATCATAGCACAGCTAGGCTGACCGTGAGCCATGCAGCATTCAGCTCTTAACGCTGAACGGTTAGGCAACGGACTTTTTCAGGCGAAGAACTCGGAAGAAACTAGAGCTACGACCATCCATAATCCCCGGAATGGCAAGTATGTCTTGTAGAACGATTATGACCCCTGCCATGGCCTGGCTTGGAAAATGAATACATAGCATAAAGTTGACTCTGCTAAGATGTGCAGGACCGTACCCTGGGACCGGGTTTTGATGCTATATACATAGATCGTTGTCGTTATGCTATAGCGATCCACAGGTACTAGCGGCAGATCAGATAACTGCGCTGTTATATGTCAGGCTCAGGGATGCGATAGGTTATCGAAGGCGTGGGCAGAAGCACGGGGACACTGGCGTGACTGGGTATACATAATCGGACGGATTATCTGCTGACAGGTTCAAAGTTAAGTGGTGCGGCGACGTCATTTTCCATTGGCATTTGCAATCTGCAACCTGCAACCTGCAGGGTTACGAGGTATCGTGGCGTAGGATACATCAATTTGGACCCGGGTGAAGAACCAAACACCTTGGTAGAACAGATAAGAAAGAGGTCGGCTAATAAGGAATACCTGAAGAGTAAAATTAGTCGGTGGTTCCAGGTAGAATTCATTTCCCACGGGCCTATCGTAGCTCGACTTCGGCTCAAGATGCGAATGCTACCAAACTGTGACTGTGGGAGAATCATCAGCTGTCCTTGCGACTCGGGGCAATGATAGGACGAAATGTCGCTATCTAGCTGTTCGGAATGCAAATGACGGGGAGTCGTGGTGTGAGTTCCCCCCTTAGGACTATCCAACAACTGAGCTGAGACATGTTCGGGCGTGTGACGCGATGCTCTCTGTAGGAAGATAGATACGAACGCTTGGCTTCGAGGTTATGGGATGGATGGGACAGGGGGCCCAGGACAGTAGTTTGCTGGACGAATAAAAGAAAGCATTTGTGACCGTACAATAGGGCCGCTGACAGCCACGATTCAAAGACGGTAATGGAAGCTATTAGAGCTCGATGAATGCCCTATAATAAAACGTCAAGAGACAGTCAGATCAATGGTTGATCGGTTCCTACCGCAAGTTGTTCATGAAGTTGATGAGAGCTCCCTAGCAGAAGCACCATCTTGTAGCAGCTTTGTGGGTTTTGTGAGAGACTTTAGGGGGTTGGACTCCCGATAACCCGATTGAGCTATAAGCCATGTTTCAGAATCTTAGCGTGGCTCTCGGGAAGCTTGTCGGAGACCGTCATTGGCTTGGGAACCAATCTGCGTGGAGCTAGACGTGCATGCGATACAATGCAACGTCCTCTCTTCTGATCCCCTCATACAACATTGGACTTTGTCCCAAGAATTGCGTACCCAGATGGTAGGTTATCCACAGACGTAGTATCTTATTAATCCGCTTGATGTGCTGCGCATCGCCGTTCTCTGATCGCACCCCATCCCATCCCCTATTCTGTACAGGCGGAACCACGACGGCATATCACCTTTAGACATCGTTCTTCGTGATTAGCAAACCAGTGATTGGGTTGTCGGAGCGCACGATGCTGGCAGTTGGGTCACCTTCGGGAACCATCCAGGGGTACCGAACGACCCCTATTGAGCACAGCATCGGACAGTCTGCCTGCACCTATATAGAGCTATATTACCAATTAACTTCTTCCCTGCAGGGTCAAAGAATCGAGGAATTCTAAATTATGAGGTCGCTTGCTAGGAAGGATAAGTTGGGCTTGAACAATACCTCCTCTCCCATTTCTTGACGATTTCTTGTAGAACAGTAATGGTTATTAGTAGATGAGTTACGACATATGGTGCAGCATATCTATTACGTTACTTACATCTAGTTAAGCTTCTACTGCTGTAAGAATTTTAAGCATGTTCACATTTTCTTCCTAACACAAGCCGGCTGGGTACTAAGTAGGCAGATAACTTCACGGGTGTGCATGTTTAGGCTGGATATGTAATGTAAGAGCATATAGAAGCTTGCATGCATAAAAAGTTAAATAGGAAAGTGTAGATGTCAACAATACAGATCGGGCAACTCTATCTACTGGTATTCGAATAATATAGGAAGGTCTGTAAATATATTATTCATTCCCCAGTCCTTCATCTCTTTGTGTTTTGAGCATGTCTTGTATAGAGCTTGGCGACGGCTTACCCCAGATTCGCCGGCTTCATAGCCGTCCCATGATTCCCAGTACCTTGAAGACTGTCGATCCCTTTGTCTATATGAGGCAGTGTGTCTTATGCGTATACTTATTATAGCACTCGAGAAACGTGTATGTCTCTACGTCAGGTTTAGGCCTGGCTAGGGATACGAACACATCAGTGTCTTCGTGACTATTACGTATTTATTGCTTACTTGTATATATATTGCGGTACGGAGAGGACGATATGGGGTCGATTCCTCCTTGTTACTATGTATGTCATCAATGAGCAAGGGTTAACATTTCTTGTCGCTTACCTGGTCTAGTTCCACAACGCTACAAACCAATTAATAACAAACATAATAGTATATCGAAGCTGTAAAAACTGGGAATCTGCGTGCTCTGTCCATCTCCTATCACTTGTCGGGACGTCAAGTGCGGTGGCCGTCTTAGGCTATATAAGTAAGTACTGTACAGATGTACATGCATCGTGCTTAACACGTTACTCGCTCCGAGGCCAACTACAGTATAAAATGTATTATTGCTCTGTATGTGGATATTACCTACCTAGAGTGCTGCCACTGTATTGGCGAGACTAGGTAATTAGTAAGGCCATTAGGCGGTTTTACCGAACAGCTAGACTTGTTAGTGCGGGCAGAACCGTTGAGGTTTGTCTTGGTAGAAATGCTAAAAATGAGGGAATGGGATGAAACACTTGACAATGAATATCATACAAAGGATCGTCCTGATATAGAGAAATTAAGATACATATCTGCATGGCATCTACATAGTTCTTGGTCTGTTCGGTGGGTGATTTATCATTTATCGTTAGCGAGTTCTTTAAGAATAGGCCGTATTTTTGCCGTGCACAGATACATAGCAATGCTGACAACGAGTGACCAGGTAAAACCAGGAAGGTCCCTCGTCGATGATGTACAGAAGATCCTTTGTCGACAGGCATCTTTTAACATATTCCAAGGCTTATCGTACGTAGGTAATAGTAGTAGCCGTCGTTGGTGTTCTGGTTCCGTACTTTCATCGATACTAAAGAGGGCAGAGGAACCACCCTGTCCCCTAAGAATTGACGGAACATACGGAACATAGAAATGTACACAGTAGCACTGCCTGACAAGGACGGATGTTTCACTCGGGTGCTGCTAACTGAGATTTCGGGCTGAAAAGGCATAGCTTTGGTGCTGCAACATTATAAGCTTCATATCTTATCACGTACGAAGAGCATCAAGCAGATCCTCTATATCTGTTACCAGTCACTAGTTGAGTGCGGTATACACATTATACACACAAGTAAACTCTCGTCTTAACTGGATCTCGGTGTGCAGTGTAGGTACTCGTATTAGGTTGACTTTGTGTGTAGGCTGCGTCTTCCTCACGGGGATAGGGGCACGACATAGGAGAAACTCATGGCGAGACAAGGCCACTGAACACCTTTGACAGGGCACATCACCTTAGGTAATATCTGGCAGGAGGCTGCATTAACGGTAGGTAGGTATTTACCCTAACTAAGTCCTGGGTCGGCACCGACCTACACCTCTCCATTTCTTGGACTCGGTACCTAGTAAGCTGGAATACGGATAGAAAGGGTGTTACCTGAGCACCTTGACGTACTAAAAGTGTACATGTCGTAGATGTATGCTAGGCCTCCCAGACAACTTTCTACCGATGCCTGTCATCCCAAGGTTTAAATCCTAGTTCTAGCTTATGTCGGTGCCATTCATATGGCAAACATAATAATGTGCGAGGCTCGGAACGATTATCCTCAACTCTGTTATACTACCTGGTACCTCTCGATTGTACGGGGAAGAGGAACAGTGTAGATAACCTCTACCACATAACGTACCGTAGTGCGCGTGCTGAATTACCTACCTTACTAACCTAGAATAGAACTGGCAGCAGGAGAACAGGGAAGCTTGCCCCACCAATGGGGGCTTCCAGGTTTTCTGGCTTCCCTTCTCCATCTTCTACGCCCGCCAAAAAAAGGTTTCTCTCCATCAGCCAAGGCCAACTCAATCAAAGTCCATCATTTAGGTTATTTCTCCTGGACTGGTACACGGAGACACTTCTCTCGCCCACACACCACTACTACCACTACCACCACCATCTTTCAACCTCTCAACCTAACACCACTTCCTTTTTTCCATTCTCCAGGCTCCGCTTCCTATGCCCTCAACCCTCAAATACTAGATCATTAATGGAGCCTGTATATTGATCTGAATCCCTTTAGACATTTGTTCTCGTTTCATTGTTTCTACCCTTGTCCCTTCCTGCATCTGTGAACTCAAATACGCAGTTCACCTCCAACGGGGAAGAAAAAAAAAGTTGAAATCGTCGTCACCTGGAACGTACCGTCGCGTCTGGTCTAGACCTCAGAGCCGTCGTTTATTTTTACTTGTCTCGACACTCCTTCCGATCGATTGCCTAACGACGATCAGTTTGTTATCTTTACTATTAACGACTTTGTTGTGCATCGACCAGTGGATACGTCGATATACCTACTCGGCTACTCGATTGTCACCCTACTTGTAATTGCCCGAGAAACCTGCGGGATCAATACCTTCAAACCCCGAGTCCACTCCTTTTGAGCTCTTGTTCCCGCCACAGTCACAGACGACACATAATCGCATTGTTTACCCAGCCGTCGTCATTGCAACCGAGCGCGAGGAGAGAAAATTATAGTTAGCTTGATACCACGTCAATCCCGACTTCTTCGTCGCCATACATAGCACGAATTATAGCTGCACTACAGCAACAAGATCCACCGGGAGCCCTTATAGAAGCCTCTCCTGATGAGGGTCGGACTTTTAATTGATAATGTCAACTTCTAGATCCGAACACCTGGCTATCGGCTACCCACCCAAATCGGCCGGTAGCCAACGTTCTACCTCTCCCGTTACCCATATCTCTCCCATCGAGTCTCCAAGTGGTTCTTCGATCAAGTCTCCCTTCGGCATGTCAGGTGTCATGAATCCTTCTTCAAAAATGTCAGGTGCTACGCGATCCGGGACTGGCTCTCCATCGCACGACGCTCCTGGTTCTGCTAGGCTCTTCTCCAAGCGGTAAGGCTCGGTACCCTATTTCTGTAGCATGCCCTATCGTTTTCGGCTAAAGTGTACTGACAAATAATGTAATAACAAGGGCCAGAGAGATTCAGGCCCAGGAGGGCGTTCCTGGTCTGCCTGTCAATAATCCGTGGGGCGGACCTCCCACAAGTGGTAATTCGACACCTCTGCGAGAGAACATCCCCGAATCACCTACCGATGGGTTTCCAGACTTTGCACAGCTGCCAACTCCTGATAGTTTGCCCTCAACCAGGCGTGCGCGAGCTGGAACTGTGCCCTCTCGATTCCCTGCCGGTGGCCTAGGAAATGGGCTTCTCAACATCCCCACGCTCTCTACCCAGTCGTCGCGACCCACTCCTTCTCAGACCCCGTTCAACAAAACCCCGCCTCCCGGCCTCACCGAGAACAATAGTGTCCCGCAATCCTCGACCCTTTTGTCCAGACTCCGTGCGGGTTCCATGCCTCAGCGCAGCCCCTTTTCGCATGTTCCAGGCACCAGTTCGCCCTTCGGACCCGCTGTTTTCAGTACTTCATGGAATATGGGCGGCCGGGAGAGAGGCAATACACTTGCTAGTATCGCAAGTATCGGGTCTAATGGCCCAAGCTCACCAGCCCAGTCTGCCATGTCAAAGGAGGGGCAGGGTGAAAACGATGTTCATATGAGGACTCTTGATTATCTAGGCTTGGCGGAAACACCCCAACCAGCACGTGCTCAGCTTGCCACCCCCTACATACCTGGGCTTGCAGATTTCACTAAACAGGCGAACCGTTTCCGGTCTTACTCTGTAAACAACAAGGACAAGTATGCAGATGAGGAGGATGATGGATACGATGATGATGCCTTGGCCTACGAAGATCACTATGCGCAGCTACAGGATCAACTTGCTGCCACGAACGCGGCCATTCATAGCCACAATCTTGCGGTTCAGAGCCTTCAGACATTTGCTTCTCAGGCGGTCACTCGACCTCGTGCACGAACAGCCGGAGTCTTGGAACTTCAAGGGGCTGGCTCACGGCTCATGCGTAGTTATTACCCTAGTCCCTCACGCCTCGATAACTCGATCACCGCGGCCGATATACGATTATCAGACGAAAAAGAGTACGATGAACTCCCAACGGCTGTGGCTGCAATGAATTTAGGTCGATCGAACAGCCGGAACAACGGTTTATTGACGGCAGAGGAAGCTGGTCTTGAGGGCCCAACTAGTGCCTTGTGGCTTGGAAGCATACCGACCTCAACCACGACGTCGACGCTAACTGAAATGTTCAAATCCTATGGGCCGATTTTGTCAGCAAGGGTATTAACACATAAAAACTGCGGCTTCGTTAACTTTGAGCGGGTCGAGAGCGCTATCGCAGCCAAGGCTGGTATGAACGGGAAAGAGATTTTTCCAGGTGCTGGCCCGATCCGGATCAACTTTGCCAAACCACCCTCTGCCTCCAATACGCCCGGTCACGATGGTGCTTTCCCCAGCCCGAGCCCCGACCCTTTCGCAAAGAACCAAGATGCTAGTGGTGCCACAACCACTGGGGCCAATGCCGACAGTGCGGCGTCCGGTGCGAATGCTTCGGCTGCCGCTCCAGTAATCCCACCCCTGCATGAGATGACTGGTGATATCTTGCAGATTGTTGGTTCTTTTGGGGCCACAGATGAAGACACATATAGAATCTCGCATAGTCTCCAACAAGCGATCCAGTATACTGCGTTCATCGACGAAATCCCCCCCATTCGCGAACCTACTCACACTCGCGTCCACGATGCCCCTAAATTGCGGGATATCCGAAAGCGCATTGATAACCAGAGCCTGTCGCAAGCAGAGATTGAGAACGTTGCCGTTGACATGCTTTCTGAAATTGCTGAGTTATCGTCCGACTATCTTGGTAATACAGTTGTTCAGAAGCTGTTTGAGCATTGTTCGGACGAGCTTCGAGATGAGATGCTTGGTAAGATCGCACCACACATGGCTGAGATTGGTATCCACAAAAACGGCACTTGGGCGGCTCAGAAGATCATCGACGTTTGCAAGACACCCCATCAAATGTCGCTCATTGTCGAGCATATCAGAGCGTACACCATTCCGCTGTTCCTCGACCAATACGGCAATTATGTGCTGCAAGGATGCCTCAAGTTTGGACCACCCTTCAACAACTTCATATTTGAGACTATGCTTAGTAGAATGTGGGAGGTAAGCCAAGGACGATATGGCGCTCGGGCTATGAGAGCGTGCCTCGAGAGCCACCACGCCACAAAGGAACAGCAGAGGATGCTGGCTGCTGCTATAGCCCTGCACAGTGTCCAGTTGGCAACAAATGCAAACGGGGCCCTGTTGTTGACATGGTTCTTGGATACCTGCACATTCCCCCAACGGCGAAGCGTCCTCGCTCCTCAGCTTGTTCCTTATCTAGTTCATCTTTGCACACACAAGGTTGCTTATCTCACAGTTCTAAAGGTCATCAATCAAAAGGCAGAGCCCGAGGCACGAGATGTCATCCTGAAAGCCCTCTTCTTCACCCCGAAAGATCAGACGCTGGAGGCTATTCTCAGTGATCAGGCTTGTGGAGCTACTCTGATCTTCAAAGTCTTGACCACTCCTTTCTTCGACGAGACCATTAGGAGCCAAGTGGTGGAGAACGTTAAGAACGTCCTAGTACGCATCAAGGCGCAACCAAATCAAGGATACAAGCGGTTGATGGATGAAGTTGGACTGTCTACTCGAAGTGGCGGCGGTGGCGGAGGAAACACAGGCGGGTCTCGCGACCAGTCTGTAGGTCGCCACGCTACAAACGAAAGACAACGCCCTACCTCTCGCCAGAACCAAGCCAACGCTGTTGCCGCTGCGGCGCAGCAGAACTCGCAGTATAACAACCAGTATCTGAACCCGCTCAACGCCACCAGTGCTACATCCAATTTTGACATGGGCGGTTATCCTGTACCTCGAAGTGAAAATGGAGAGCCTAACATGCCACCCTACGCACCGTACGGACCGCAAGCACCGGTCTTCAACGGTGCCAACGGGCCAGTGGCGCCTTTGAACATGCAACAGTTGCAATATCAGCAGAACATGCTTTCTCGTGGGGCCCCACCGATGAATAACTTCTACCCGCCTGTCCAACCGGGATATGGAGGATATGGCAACGTAAACCCGGGAATGGACCAGTTCCGAGGTCAAAACGTGGCGAATGGCAGTCCCATTCAGCCGCCTGGAGCTCCAGCAGGCTTCGCACCGCCTGGGTTTGGAATGGGTGCCGGCATGGGTAACTATGGCTATCCCAATCCTAACGGGATGTCGAATGTGCCTTATGTGCAAGAACAGCCTGTCGGTTCAAGACGCGGACGCGTAGGTCAACCCCTTCGAAAACGGTCGCCGCGGCCATGAAAAAGTGGGCGAGACTGACAGCATCGTCCAGAGATGAAATCAGGCGGCGCCTTCCATTCGATGTGCTCCGCTCACGGCGGAGATTTCCTTGTACAGTTAAGAGGCGTGGAAGTGATCAAGCATGGCTCTTCACTTCGTTGTTTATTTATTTATATAACTTTTCCCGAGGAGACCGGGGCCGGATGGGCAGCCTCGGCCTCTTCGAGTCGGACTTCATCTCGAAACTCCGACCAGGGGGAGTCCTGGAGGTAGCGTTTGTCTTTGTTTTAGCCCTGAGGGCAAGACGTGGCCTCTGGGGCTGGATATCTGGATCATTTCAAGTTCGCGCGCACAATTCACGCTCGTTTAAATATCAGTTTCTCAGGCGGATCTATAGATACGACTGTACTTGCTGTCTCGATCACAACCCAAAAATGGAGATGTTTTCGGTTTGGTCGGGGCGGATTTGGCGCTGGGCTATGAGTGATGTTTCGCAATATGGCAGCATGGCACTATTGCAATGTCACGCTCTTCGCGGAGAGATTCCGGTACCTATCTCGTGTAGAAAAGGAAAAATGTACTTAGGGATTGTGAGATAACACAATTCTCTTAGAGGGCACGAAAAAGCATGATTGTTATACAGATTAAATGGTGAAGAAAAAGTCACCCCATTTGACTGAGATCTTTGCCCTCGCTTGAAGAATATGGCCGCCATTCTTAATCTCACGCTTCATGCTCCTTCACTTGACTGGTCAGATACTAAGCTAGGTTAGATGTCAATGACATATTTCGCTTTCTACCTATCAATAGGCAGTCTGATAAAACTTTGTAGGGATCAAGCGAGGCCGTATTGTGCATAGACCGCGATAGTCTTGTAGATAGCAGGCTAGCATATCATCGACATCAGGATAGATGGCTACATGCTCTACGTCAATCGATTCGAATACCTCTCTCTTTCTCCTTTCCATGACTTGATGGTATGATACATACGGCTCTCTCCGTCTTCCTCTATCTGGCTTGCTGTTCTGATATGGCTTACTATGATGCAGAGTTGTCACCGCTACCTACCTACCTACCTACCTACATACCTATTACTTAATCACACACTGGTTTTTACTCCCAAACCGCCGAGCTGTTTGTACGACGTAGAGAGCGAGCAATATTATATTTGAAAGATAGTAAGGTACGCTGCAGGTACAGAGGGTGTTTATTATTATCTTAGTAAGTCAGTCAAGTTAACTTCGGTATACCGCATACACACCCAGCCCCAGCCAAGACCAGACCAGACCAGACCAGACTGCCTTATAACCGTCCGTCTTATTCTAGTCACATGTGCAAAGTTTGCTGTCGTTACCTTGGTGGCTTGCAAAAGCATTTTGGAGTCTTGGCTTTTCGGCATGTATACGTATATAGATAGATAGGTACTTATTTATTTATTTTTTATTTATTTTATCTATCTATTTATTTTTTATTTATTTTATCTATCTATTTATTTGTTTAATTTTTTTTTTACCTCACTTGCTTCCCCCTTACTTTTTCCCCTTACCCCTCATCTCCCTCATCCGTCTTCAGAAATGCCTTAGTCAGCTACCTACCTAAGCCAGCCACGAGACAGGACAGGACAGGACAGGACAGAGACGAGAAGATCCGCGTGTATGTGGCGTTCTTTAGCATGTTGCGTTAATGATATTTAGATTAGGTATTCGTATCTAAAGACACGGTACGATAGTGATAGATAGATAGGGTAGGAGGGAAAGGGATGGATGGGTAAGGAAGAATAAAGCAAAACAGAGCAGAACAGCATGGTATAGTATGGTAAGGTAGGGTGGGGTGGACGGGGAGGATCACTGGCGGCCAGAATTTCTTTTTTTGGCTCCTAGGTAGGTAGGTAGGTAGGTAGGTAGGTAGGAAATTAGCAAATGTAGCTGGATGGATGCCTGTTTGTTAGCAAGGGCGCGATACAGAATCTCAGTCCGTCAGTCAGATAGTTAGCCACGAAACAGAAATCAAAACCCAGTATCACCTATGCCATCCATAAGAAAAAAGTTGGCAAACGTATTTCGTGCAAGCCAGGGAAGCTAGGCGCTACTTTATTATTATACGATCGATCGACACTGACTACAAATCCCGAGAGAAAGGTGTCCTCTCTACGCCATGCCATCCATACCGGTTCCGGAAACATATGCAAAGGGAAATTCCCTGAACTGATCCACTGAATCACTGAAAACCTGTCTCTTCTCTTTCTGTCCTTCCTCATCCTGCATTCGTCTAAAGTTCCCTTCCATTTTCCCTTCCTCCTACGCTGCTGCACGTGTGCGTGTGCGTATAGGGGAAAGGAGGAAGAGCGAAAAAATTCCGACGCCAACGCCCCAACAAATGCAAATCCGTCTTCAAAAAGAGGACACGAACTGACAGTTTGTTTTCTTGTTGTCTTTTGCACGCAAAAGAAGTAAGTAAGTACATGATAGGGAAGGGGGGGTTAGGTTTCGACCGGCATCCGGCAAACATCTGGCTTCGCGTTCTCGACTCTTTGGCACAAATACAGCAAATGTTCAGGTAAAGGGGTGTTCTCCATGCTAGGAACGGCCAGAGTCTCAATGGGATGCGGTGTCAACATGTACAGCTCGAGACAGACAAGACCGAGCTCGCTTAATCAACGCCAGAGAGTGACCACAAACGTGACACCCAATTATTGGTGGAGATCAAGTGCATGGAAATCGTCGGCAAGAATCGCATGAAGGCAATCCGAGGAGGTACGTCGGATTACTATCCAGACATCGGTGGTGCCGTAGCTGCTCCACCAAACTCAATCAAAACAAGATACCGTCCAGAACGAAGCATGACCTCACAATAACGTTATCACGTTAACGCATGCAAATCCATGACTCGTAGGTATCATCCTCAGTCCACCTGCATGGCAGGATCATCCCGAGAGGGTTCGGTGGTAACGACGTCCTGCTTCTTCTCCGTATCACGTGAGCCTGCACTGTCAAGTTTCAACTCGTCCACAACGGTCGAGTCGTCGTGCGAGATGCTGTTCGGCGTAAGCGCCTTTGGCTGCGTGTCAGCTTTCTCTTGCGGGCCATAGTTCGTACGGCCCTCGAGGATCTTGGTGATCTGAAGTCTTAGGGCATCAGCCTGCGCGAGCAGGGCCTCGAGAGAGGTGACGTCGGCCTTGGCCAAAGTGCTCTCGGCAATGCGCTGCGCATCACCCTGTGCTACCATGGTGACCATGGCTGGGCTGGCCTCGGACTAAAAATAGGCCATCATTAGCAAGAGCGGCGTAGAGGCAAAATAAAACACAACTTACCATCATGGCCCGAACTAGCATGTCGATGCCAGTCCCTGGCCCTTGGGATAACTGCAAAAGATTCAAAGCGGCCTGTTGCTTTTCAACACTGGGTAGCCTGGATGCTACAGCCAAGGCAGAGTAGGCGACCGATGCGGGTGCAGGCGCACGCTGCAAGTCGGGGGTAGGTCTGTTCTCGTGAACTCTGTGATCGGAAGGGTTAGAACGTGTTTCATGGTAGATAGATGGCGGCCTTGCATCCATGAGTACTCACTTGGTAATGAAGTCTTGCTTGATACCCTTTGCAGACACCCGGAACACACGGCCAAAGCCCTTATGTCCTCTCCAGGCTTCGTTCTCATCTTCATCACTATCGTCCTCTTCAATCTCAATCCATCCGTTATTAGCCAGACCACGGCTGTAGGCCTGCTCGATAACGGGCATGTTTTTGATCTTCCGATACTTGTGTGCCGGGGCCAATCTAGTAGGTAAATTGCCAAGGAGATCATCTACATGGCAAGGACAGCGCCATGTCCGCAGAACAGGCGGAACGGCCAGCGGAGGACTGAGGCATTCCAGATGCCAGTTTAGACCACAGACAGAACAGGGAATGATGGGCCGGTTGTCTGTCGCCCCTTTGTGGCACTCGTGACACAGAACGGCCTTGTCGCCGTTTCTGACCTTGAAGAAATCAAAGCTATCATCCACATTCTTCTTGTTGGTCCTAGGAGGAATATCAGCTTACAGTGCATGGGTGGTCCGGGTCTCTGCGGTATCTTGCGCAGTAGCGCACTTACTTGGGCTTAGGAGGAGCGATCTCTTCGTATTCGCCCTCTGCTCCCGTCTTGACCCCTTCGAAATACTCCCGAGTGGACTCAGGTAGACGGAATGCACGAGGATTCTTGCGCTGGAGATTAGCAGTGAGCAGGCCAAAGATACCATGATGCTCATTCTCCAGAGGCGGATTGTATCGGAGCTGACATTCATTGCAGAACCACTCGTCGGGGATATGGCCTTGGTCCATCGGGGGATCGATGCACATGAAGTGAAATGAAAATGTGCATCCGTCGCAACAGACTAGCTCCCCATTGCCGCCACAAGCATAACAAGAATCGTCGTTATCGTCCTGGAAATTACTTTTGTTAGCACGCCGCACTAAGCGAGCTGGCGGATCACTACTAAGGCTACGCAGGATCCGGTAAAAGCGGGAACCGAAAAATCAGCGATCCCCAACCTTGTCTTTAGCTCCAGCATCTTAGGGCTAGGCCTCCTGATACTTTCTCGCCCTCTCTTTTTCTCGCAGCTAGCATAGCATAAATGCCGTAAATGCCGTAAATGCTGCATTTGCAAATTGAAGCAGACAGAAGGCTGGGCGCATGGGCAACAAAAGGGACCCAAAGGGCAGGGAAAAAAAGAAAGAGGCAGGCTGAGAGGACAGATAATTTCTTACCTGGTTATTTGGCATGCCATTGCCGATGGGGCTCGGTCGGTCACCGTTACGAGGAATTCCCGCAGATGTTCCCTTCTTCTTCATCGGTCTACCACCGAACAACCAAAGTTAGTCAATCTTATGCAGCGTAAAAATCGAGCTTCGTGCGTCGCAATAGCAACGTATCATGAATCGAAACCAAATATATCGGGCAAATATAGCTTCGCGCCCAATGTGCAATTATGTGGTGCCACATCGCCACTTGGCTCTGCCTCACTTGTGACAGCACAACAACACGCCCCCCGCGCAGCCGCAATGCATGGGGGAAATAAAAACAAAACAAAATAAAGGCAAACAAGCAAACAATGAAAGAAAGGGAGGGAGGGATCAGGGAGGTAAGTGTAGGTAGAGGTGAGAAACTTACGATGTTTTGACGCGTAATCCACCTCGGGTCTTCTTGGAAGATCTTAGGTTTGCCGGGGTCGCAGCACGCGAATTTCGGGCCGACGAAGGCTCAAAATCAGCGCGGAAAGACGATGCAGTGGGTGAGCTCGCGTCGTCAAACTCGTCATGATTCCGCTTGGCCGCTCTGGCCGCCCTCCCACTCAATGCAGGAGCTGGCGTCCGTGACAAGCGAACATGCTCAGGAGGCGGTGCAGGCGGATGCGGCAACAAGGTCAGCTCCTCGGGCAACTCGTCCAGCTGAAGCGGCTCGCGAACAAAACTCTCTTCAGAGATACGCTTCGTCTTCACAGCCGTCTCCGACTTCTGCGCAAGCTTCTTTTGGCGGAGCGTGTCAGTAAACTCGTCGAAATCACCATAACGACTCGGGAACTTGAGAGCGGAGGCAGGTTGATTAGTGTTGTTAGCGTTGTTGTGACGAGAGGTGCCGTTGGTGCTGTTGGTGCCGTTGTTGACGCTGTTGGTGGTTGTGGTGGTGACGGTAGCGGCGGGCATGCTCGAATCCCGTGAGCGAGGATGCGGGTGTTGAGTAGGAGTGGTTTGTTCGGAAGCAGGGTTGGGCGAGACAATCTGCTTTTTGCTGGCGGGTTTCGCCTGCCCAGCGTTGATTGGCTGCGTCGAGCCTGCCGGGATTTGCCCATTCTTTCCCTTGGCCTGGTCACCCTCTATCCGCGAGGCTTCCGGGCCGTCGTGGTCGCCATCGTCCACACCGCCCAGAAAGTCGTCGTAGCCTTCGATGACATCATCTGGCACAGAAGATAGAGAAGAGGTACTGCTCGTAGATCCTCTACGCGTCTTCTTCCCCCTTGGTGACTTGTTCTTGGCAACGCCACCCGGACGAGGAGGAGGGAGATGAGCATGATTAGAAAGATTAACAGCCTTCGGAGTATTTGGATTACTGCTAGTGCCATGGAGACCATTAATAGCTGCTGTGACAGTTTTGGTGCTCTTTCCCGTCTTGTTCGTCGATAATGTTGTTGCAGTAGTAGTAGCAGTAGTCGTAGTAGGCGTGTCTAGCTGTGTCTCGGTTTGATTGATACCCTTCGCACTCGCGTTGCTCTCGACCAGCTCGGTCTTGCGCTTTTTCCGGACGTGCCCGTCAGCATCGGTTTCTACCTCCACATCGCTGATAGACTCCCGCAGAAGTGTGGCAAACTCCATTTTGATCAGTCCTCCGTAAAGTGCAGGCTGCGGCTTGTGCGGCGTAAACCGGCTGCCGGTCGAAGGCGGCACAAAGTAGTAGCAGCCTTTGTTCTCCTTCTTGCCGTCTTTCTTCTTTTCGCTGACAAGGCGATGAAACTTGCGGATAGTTTTGGGAGTTGCACGTTGATAGTAGATGTCCTCAATCATAGACACGAAAGCCGGATCCGACGAATGCTCGTCGTAGAGAAGACGTAAGGCCCACGCAGTAGGATAGCGGAAGTGGCGGATTGCTTCGTCAACCGCAATCTCAACGATTTTGTCGGCCAGCTCCTTGTCATCCGGCTCTCGTCCGGGTTGATCAAAAGACGGAGTTTCCGATTGTGTGGGCGATGCGGGCGATGTGGGAACCGGAGTAGGGTCAGGTGTGTCTATTGGTCGAGGTGGTGGTGCAGGGCTTGAATGCACACTTCTGTGCCTAGCCGATTGCCTGCGGGAATGAATGGCAGGCGCAATAGCAGGAGACTTGTCAGTTTGGTTAGGGTTCTGAGAAACGCGGCGGCCTTTGGTCTTCTTGGGCACGTAGTCAACATAGTCATCATCGTCCATGTTATCAATGACTGGAATCGGCAGAGCTACCCTTGAAATTGGCGACATCGATTCCCCTTTAGCAAGAGCAGCCTCTTCCGTAGTTGCAAGAGACTCGCTCCTCGATGCGCGCGTGGTCTCCGGCGGAGTTGCCGTAGCACTCGGTGTAGTAGTGGCCGGCATAGCAGCTACCACGGACGCAGCGGCTGAATATGGCTTTTTCAACACGATCCGCTTGACAGCGGTTGCAGAGGCAGGAGGAGCACTCTCAGCAGAAACAGGAGTCTTCCTCAACATAGCGGCCTTCGGCATGGTGCCCAAGGCAGCCATGTTCTCAACGACACCGCCGCGAATCAAGCCGGCATCCTGAAAGCTGGGCTTATTCTGCACGGGTGGTTCCAGCCAACGCTGCATAAGCGAGCGGGAACCGTCGTTGTTTCCGTTTCCACCGTTTCCTGCGTTTCCTCCTCGAGTATGACCGGCGGGTGAGCTTGAATTTGGATGCGGGCTCGAGAAGCGCGAACGAGTGGGCTTGGGGTGGGAGGAAGACATGGCGTCCTTTTTTTCCTTGCTTTCGCCAGAGAGGGTTGCTGGGAGCGAGCCCCCTTTTGCCGTCGCGCTCGCGTTACAGCCTCGCAAGAAACGCTCCCTTCAATGATCGGACTATGAAGATGCGTTAGTACATTATATCAAAAGGTAGACAATGGCGACATACTATAGTTTATGGGATGTGCATGCGCTCGGCGATGTTGGTCACGGTTGAGTCGCTCGGTCGGATACGCGGTATGGCGACGGAATGCTGAAGGAAAGGGGAGCGAGCGTGCTCCAAAAAAATTAATTGGAGTCCCTCGTGCTATGGATGGTAAGTACCTACAGTACCTGCCCTGCTTTAAGGTTCGCCGCCAAAAATTACTTTGTACCTACTTCCACTACCGGACAGCGTGTAGCCAACCCCTAAATTCTCCCTAAGGACGCCTAACTCACCTAAACAATAGGTACACTATAAAACCACTGCCACGCTCACGGTACTTTTGCCCCCAAGGAGGTAGGCTAGGTAGGTACGAAGGTGATGAGTGCGTAGGTACCTTAGCAAAAACCTCTCTCCTAACCTCAGCTCAATCACATCACGTCACTCGACCCAACTATAAAATAATGAGCTAAGGGCCTACCTGTCATGACAATATATATCATGTTAGTCAAGATAGGTGCTTGAAGTATCTGATGAATCTTTTCCCCTTGTTCTAACCGTGCCCGTCCCGGTCAAAACAGCACTGCTAAGACCGATTAATCCCTCTCAAGCTGCAGCTACCAGAACACGTCTTTGTCAGAACGGCCAGTCCTAAATACCTGCAGCATAATAATCTCCCAAAGCCGAACAGAATCAAATGGAAGAAGGCAAGAGTTCGTATGTAGAAAGACGCACCCCTCTCCATTGTACCTAAGGTTAGAAAGTATCCGCTCGACTGTAGACTGCCTACCCAAGGTCTTTATTTTTGTTGCTCCCCTTTTGCCTGCCGAGGTCATTTGATGGGTCTTGATCATCTGCTTGCGCCATCCCCTGAGGTCTCATGTTTCTTCCTCCCTGCTCGACCGACAGTCATCAGCCTACCTTGAGCCACGTATTGTCACACTAGACTCTCCACTTCTCTACTTTCTTATCTCGGGTTTATTTGTTACGCCCGGATTCTGCAGTTTTAAGCTTTAAGGACTGCTTCATAAGCTTGACCGGTATGGCTTTAACATTTCCTTACACCATACAGCAAGCCCATCCGACGTTATGTGGACCCTTGTTCGCTGAAGAGTTCCTTTAACTCATCCGACTCCTAGTAGCTCTGACTCTTACACTTCTTGGTAAAAGACGCGATCATCGAATACGCCAATTTGTATCCACCGCTACTAGAGACCAGGCGGGATAGCTGGGGACACCGAGTCGAGAAAAAGGACAAGAAAAATTAAGGAGCTCATGTTGCTAGGTGAACATAAGTTTCGGTTATTTTCCTAGCCAAGTCAAGCCTCCTTGTCTTTGCCTTTTCATGAAACTGTTAAAACATAGCTCAAGGCTCTGGAAGTTTGAAAAAAATTAATTTTTTCTCTTAGAAGTCAGTGACACCTATGCTGCTATGCATTGTAGTAAGGCATGTTCCACTACCCGATCCTTCCTTGTCGGGGGAACCTGTGTTTATATACTACCAGAGAGTTCAGCACGCGATATCCCCTGCATTCGCGTACCATCTGCCACATACTTGCAGATGGCTATTCGAGAGAGATCGGCAGCTAACAAGCTCTGTGACGACTGCAGGTCTTATTCTTCGTCGCTCTCTTCCTCTCCTCCCTCGGCTTTGCCGGCCTTCTTGGCAGGCTTCTTCTTCTTGTTCTTGCTCTTACCCTTATTCTTGGCCAAGGGCTGTTCAAGAATCTTCAAGATCTCTTCATCAGTGATCTTCTTGTCGGTTTGGTATTTGCCGAGATCAAGCGCTGGCGGAGCGCCGAGTTTCGTAATGCCATTCTTGGTAATTGCTATTCAATATTAGCTTCTGAACAAGTGAAACTTGAATGGCACTTTATAATCACCAATTGTAGTTAATGTTCTGGCAACCGGGGCGCCGTCTTTTTCACCGACAAGCTCATACTGCCGCAGTACATTGGAACGAACACCGTCCAGGACGCCAACTTTGAATTTCGTATCACCGCCCTCTTCCTCGAGTTGTCTCAAGCTAAAAGGGAAATGGCCGAACTTGTTCTGAATCGTTGACAGAGTCTTACGTGCGGTCTGCGACTTGAGGATGTATGTATTGGCAGTACGACGATGTAATGTGGCCCGTTGATCCAAGGTCTTAACCTTGCCAGAACCCAGGGTCACACCCATTTCGACACCCCAGACCTCACCGATCTCGGGAACCCCTTCACCCTTGGTACCCTCGGCAGGCGCAATGACAATTTTCTTCTTGCCTTCGATCTCATCACGGTCAAAAAGCCATGATGTCGTGCTTTCAACCAGATTGCACTCATAGCTCTTAGCGACTTTGTCCAAGAGAGAAGTGATTTTAGACTGTGTAGGTGGCTTCACAGCAGCCGCCTTAGCTTTCTCCTCGTCCGTGCCGCTAGCCAGAAGTCCCGGCGGCAACATGAGCCGTAGGAGCAGCTCATTTGCATAGTAGTTGGCCAGGATAAGGTCGGCAGTACGTCCAGTGACGTTATCCTCGGCGCCCTCTTTCGGTGGGACAATAATTGTATCACAGACTATGGAGCCGAATCCATCGATTTGTGCGCCTAGCTGGATCTTGACGAGCTCGCCGGGTTGAAGCTCGATATTTGCTTCAGCCGTATCCGTAGTTAGAGGTGTATAAGGCGTAACATATGATGATGGGGAGACTGTTGTAGGATGAGAGAAACCTGGTAGAAGCAGGCGATGTCAGTCATTGTTCGAGTACGAAGAAGCAATGCAAGCTACTTGCCCTTGAGCTTCGTGGTGCGGAAAACCTTGGAGACCTCCTCCTCGATAAGCTTGTCGCCCTTTTGGCAGATGGTCACGATCTTCTCGCCAGCGACACAGAGTTTCGTCACAGCAGCAAGGACCTTCTCGCCGATGGCGGCTGCGGTCTTGTACTTGGTAAGAACATCTGGGTTCTTAAGCGAGTGGTCTATACAACAACAAAATATCTGGTTAGCTCTAATACGGAGACATTACTATGGAAACGTATCAGGACAATATGCTCGTGGGAGCTGGGTGCGTCCTTGCATCTTTCATCTAGACACGGGGGGCAGCACCAGGATTGACTCTGGAATGGCTGGAAGAGAAAAGCTATGGTGAATTGGAGAGCTGTACTAACCGACGTCCTTCTCTTCAGACATGTTGACTAAGTTCACCCACTAGTTGTACGCGAATTGAATATGGCTGTACTGTCTGGAATGAGCAAGCGATCCCAAAGTTAAGGTTTGTTCAAAGGTAAATACCTACCTTTTGGTGTTAGAAAGTGGGTAGGTTAGTCGATGGTGTGTCCGCGGGTATTTTGAGGTTTTGCTCTGAAGGAGAGGGGCTTTGTGGGCGTTGGAGGGGTAGGTGAGGTCACCGGTTCATAAACAGGTACAACAATACAGATGTATCAGGGCGCAAGGTACCGTCTACTATCTTTAGCCCTGTACATCTGTATTAGCAAGACTAGTAGCTACCCGAGCCTATGACACAGTACGTACAGTAGGTACGTGCCGTGGTTTGCCTCAACAGCTGCACAGCTATTGTCCCAAATTCGGGATAGGCCAAGAACGTTACGAACCCACAATGGCGCAAGAAAGGGAAACTTTGCCCCGTTCCGGTAAGTGTATCATTCATTGGGAAAAGAAGAAATACCTACGTGTACAGATGTGTACCTACTTGACAGGGAACTCTCTATCCAGGCGTACGTAGTTACATGATGATGGAAAGCGATAGTGATGTATACTTGTATCTAGGGTACATGTTCTTTAACCTTGAGGTTAATAATTATGAGTGCCAGAACATACTGATATATATCACAATACTGCTGTACCTACCTGGTATATTAAAAGTCGTAAGTAACTTAATGGCTTTGTCTGGGAGGATGCGCTAAGTGTTAGGCAGGTATATTGTTAGCTAGTTAGGTAACTTCATAACGGACAAGAGAGCAAAACCTATGCAACAATCCGCTCTTTTTCTGACCCTTTAACTAAATATCAGTATGTTGGCTAATCTAATTTGGTCAAGGTAAGCTACCGACTGAGCAATCCAAGAGATGCACGGGCCAAGTAAGCCTGTGTCTGAATAATGGTGCCTCAGGTTTGACTCTTGTAATTCTTGGGCCGTATCCCATCCCATCGCGCCAAAGCCCTGCATCGCGTAAGCCCGTAGAAACAAGAGGCTGCGGTGAACTATCATTTGCTCCTAGCAGGGACTACGACGAAGCTCCTCATAAATAAGAAGTCGCTCACTTTGTGCATGTTGCTGATGATTGCCTATTGAAACTGTCACGATATCGCGACACATCGTCGAGGTCCACCCACTCAGCAATTACACTATAAACGGCACCAGAGCCCGCCTGCCTTGACCTTGCGCTTTGCATTAGTTTTGAAAGAAGGACGTTTCCATTTACAGGACATAAGAGGTGTTAAATAGTTTGACCGCATCTCCCATCTCCCCATTCCCCTCCATCATGGCCACTCAACAAGATGCAGAGCCCTCGACAAGTCGCGCTCCTGGTAGCGGTGTTGCGACTACGGCCAATGCTGCGACAACAGCCACCTCGACATCAAAATCTAGCCACTCTTCCTCGTCGTCGACTCCTCACGACAGAGCCGACGCACCGACAGATTCAAGCGACGCCAGCCTTCCAGTTCGCGACAAAGCTGGTTACGAGAAGATCACCATAGAAAAAGCCATAAGTCGCGACCACATCAACGCAGCTGCCTTAATCGAATCGCATAAGAAGCAGAACAAACATAACACCACCACATACTCTAAAATAGAGGATTACAAACTCTTAAGGAAAGAATACAGGCCCTGGTTCCCGCCTTCGAGACTCTATGGCGAAGGTTACAGTGGCTATGGCAATGGACGGACTGAAATTGGGGCCGCCGCCGAGCTGTTGTATTATAAGCCAGCACCAAACAAACGACAGACGCCGCCTCTCAAGTGGAAGAGGAAGGACATGAAACATCAGGCCGAGCAGCACGAGGAACTTGTACCAATGCGGCTGGACGTCGATTATGACAAAATAAAACTACGCGACACCTTCACGTGGAATCTCCATGAGCGGATAGTATCCCCTCTAATATTCTCTATGCAATTAATAGAGGATATGGGACTAAAATTGCCTGCCGCTCAGCCTGTCCTTGACGAAGTTTTGAAGCAAGTCCGTGAGCAACTCAACGACTTCTACCCCTTCGTTTTCTCGGATGAAGATGCCTTGGACCCTGAACTGCCTTACTCGGCCTGGAAAAATGACGAAATGAGGATACTAGTAAAGCTGAATATTACCATTGGACAGCATACGCTAGTCGATCAGTTCGAATGGGAAATCAACAATCCGCTCAATTCGCCCGAAGAGTTTGCCGCAAGTATGTCCAAGGATCTTGCTTTATCAGGAGAATTTACAACCGCCATAGCCCACTGCATTCGGGAGCAGACACAACTGTTCACGAGGAGTCTGTACAGCATTGGACACCCCTTTGATGGCAGACCAATCGAAGATCCGGATCTCGTGGCCGCGTTCCTGCCATCTCCCCTTCCCAGTGTTTTCCGCCCGCAGCAACAAGCCAAGGATTATGCGCCATATATGTACGAGCTTAGCGAGGCGGATCTGGAGAGGAACGAACTGGTGTTTTCACGCGAGCAGAGACGGCAGAAGCGGTCTATAAACAGGCGTGGTGGTCCAACACTCCCTGATCTGAAAGAACGACAGAGGACGATCCGCACTCTCGTGGTATCTTCGACATTACCCGGCGCAGCAACCAACGTTGAAGATAGCAGGCTCTACAAACGTGTAGCAGGCGCCCCTGGTACTGGCCGCAGGCGTGGCCCAGGTGGCCGCGACGGGGATCTCTCGGACTCGGACGAGAGCGACGACTCATCGCCTGATTCGCCGGCGGCGTCCGCACTAGCTGGCACGGCCAGAACCAGGGGAATGCGTGGCGCTGCTTCGGCGGCTCAGATACGCATGGCTAACCTGGGCCGGTCCGAAACCCCTGAGGCGACAATACATCACCACGAGACACGAACGTCTCGGAGGTTCGGTCGCGAGATAACGCGGGAAGCAACTGAAGAGCCTCAGCATTTCTTCGTGACACTGCGCGTGTCAAAGGAGAAGCTCCGAAAGCTGCTTCGTGACCAGAAGGCGAAACAAAGCACGCCGGCCGGGTCTATCACGCCTTCGCAATCTCACACGCGCACCCCCACCATCTCTGCTTCCACCAGCATGCCTCCACCATCCACCCCAAACGCAGCAACACCGGCACCTTCTACTCGAACATCTTCCAACGGCGTAACCTCAGGCCAGATTGGTCGAGTAGAAGCCCCGGCTCAAAAGCCGGGTGAGCCTCTGCCCACTCCTGTAAGACCATTCCCGTTGACTACCCCATTTTCTAACCCTGCCGTCTTCCGTTACTTTAGTAGCCGCTACGATCTCTGACCCATCTCTGTCACTTGGTCGAGCTGCTTAACTAAGAACAAAAATCACCCATATCTTGAATGTTCATACTCACCAAGAATCACAGCCCCCCCCTCCAGCTTGGCTTGTCAGTGCCCTTGAACAGTTCAAGCAGGAAGAAGCGTACAAGAACGACCAGTTTGAGGGCATTATGCGCTATAGTGCCGTGAATACCACTACTGGATTAGCTGTCCCTCTTCCACAGGGTGGCGCTCCAGCACCTCCGGAAATTCGATTCTATTTCCTCCCACGCATCCGTTGTCTCGACTGCCCCGGTAAACTCTATACCCCGGGCCCTGACATATCAGCTTCAAATTTCGAGGTGCATTTGAAAAACAAGCTCCACAAGGAAAAGGTCGAGGCTCGACTCGCCGCCACCAAGTGATTCGTGTAACGAAACAAATTAGCAGGAGCCCGCCTTCTCTGCGGTAGGGAAGGGATCTTTTCTAGCGAAACGGTAGCAGGCGTTCAGTCTATTTGATATCTTTCCAGATGTACATTTACATGTGATCATAGGAGAATAACCATCAGGTTAGCACAAAGTGTGTGTGCGGGCAAGCGTTGGAGTTGGTAATAAAATATTGTAGATGTACTTTCTAGGCCTGCCGAGCTAATGTTCTCCCACTCATTGTACATAAGCTACTTCGTTGACGACATGGCTAAGGTGCACTTGGGCTATCAAACCGTGCCACTTTCGAGTTGTGGCATATGACGATATCGAGCAACCTTCTAGATGTCATTGATACGAGCAGGGGCAATAGCTTTTGGGTGCCCGCTCCCGGCACCAAACCTTGTCTCGTCTCTTCTACAATCTTCTCGCTCGTCTAAAGTCAGGCAGGACTATCTACAAAACAACATGTTACCTGAGGCACAACATCCATTGTTCATACTGAAGGAACTATACAGCTCAAAAACCAGGAAAGCCTCTTAGGCAGCAAGGAAGCCATAATGTACGTTTATAAGAGACGCATACTTGATGAAGAAACTCTCTTCTGCTTTTCCCCTTTTGATCCCTCAACTCCAGTATCTTCTTCGGATTCAGCAACACAGCACAGACAGCAGTTACACGTTCAGTGGTTAGGAGGCCTAGCACACCATGGCGCCGCTCAGAAGATCAAAACGTATTCAAGAACGCCGCCTGGAATTGAAGCACAGCCCAGCAAGTGGCGCAAGTCCGCCGCGCAGGAGGTCAGCACGACGCAAAAGAGCCCTGTCGACGACGGCAGAGTAGAGCAGGACGGAAGGCAGCACAGCATATCGCAGCACCATTCCAGTGAAAAGACGATAGCGGCGGACAAAGCCATGGCCATGGGGCCGCAGAGCACAGCGCAGACGTGCTCTTCCCCCCAAACTAAGGCCATTCACGCTCTTTTCTCAACTTCGGACAGAGCTCCGCTAGGAAATCTGGGACTATGCTCTGGTAAACGAGAGAAAGAGACGGCGCATTAACGTGTCTCTGTTTCAGACAGTGGTGTTTTCAGCGCATTCGGGAAACCAGTGGGATTAGCTGTGGACACTCCCGATATGCAGGATCGAGTTTACCTCAATAGGTATTTAGAATCGCAATTACTCTCCCTAAGGCCATCCCACACCTTCATAGCTGAGCGTGGGTTGGAGTCCATGAAAGTGATTATCAATAGCCAACCCATAAACAAGGCCTACCCCGGGGCGTTACGTATCTTACCACGTGATCTTTCGAAACGGCGCCGGGAAAAAGCTCCCAGAAAGAGCTAAAGCCCAGAATGCTGCGATCTCCCCGCGGATATCATCTAAAGACCTGGAGTAATGCCCGCGTGAAGGTGGAAATCGCCCATGTTTGTATCTTAACACGGCATAATCGGGATTTATTTATAGCAATGGCTACTGGTGGACAATAGCTGCTTGCAGACGGACGCCTTCACGCAAAAGACTTAAGCCCCCTGGACAAGAAAAGAAGAAAAAAAGAGAAGTCATGAGAATTTTCGGGGTAACATAGATCAAGATAGGAATTTGTATACGTCCTCACTTGACCAAAAACCTCAACGACTTACAACCTTGACGCTATACATATAATGACACTGCGTGAACCATATGGACGAGTGGTAGACACTGGGGTGCATGCGTGCAGCAATCCCTTCCGTCCTAGACACCCTAGGGCTTGGGAGAACTGTAGCAAGCGGCATAAGGCAAATGACAAGACAATACTCAACTGTCACGCACCACTACCTTCACGTTGGATTATTATGCTGGAGGTAAGAGTGTCTCTATTCAAAATAAATAAATGAGTGAGGTAGGATACATACATACTTGATACTGCAATACAATAGGTACTCATCTATCTCTCATCACCGCTATCAGTCAAGTACATGGCTCATACATCCTGAACGTCGCAGTATAACCTCAGCCTCATCTACTCACCTACTAACGAGGAGGAACATATACAAAGAGAAATTCATGAAAGAAGACTGACAGAACAGCAGCAAAAGTGCGTCACGGCAGAGTAAAGTAACAACACAACGCCTTTCCATTAAATCACAAGTGTATATATAGCAAACTTATCTATATATCTGCCTCTCACGAGGAAAGCTAAACGCTTATAGCCGCCGCCGCTTACAAATTCGGGGGTCTTGGGTGACTCGAGGGAGATTCACTCTATCTTAGAGAACTCTTGCCTACCAAGAGCGATTAGAAACCGGCCAAACATTCTCCAGGTGTCTAAACTTTATGCTACGTTGGGGAAGAACAGACTAATAGTAGGAGAGTGATTACTACCTTATATGAATAAGGACTAAGATCATAATAACCACGATCTGTCTAATTGGTTGACTTGAGAGACTCTGAAAAGCGATCCGGGAGACTTGGGAGACGCCCATCCGGCTTAGTTCTCGATAACCTACTACTACTCCAACTAGCAACATTGAGTAACAACTCGTCCCCAGCACGCACAAGACAAATCAAAAGAAAACAGGTTGGACAGACGTATTTATTAACTACAGGGCGTACTTTACTACATACATTAGTGGTGCATCGGGAATGGCTAAGATACCTGTAGCGTGATATTGCCGAGGTTTGTGGAAATGGACAGCCTACCTACAAAGTTGACGGATCTATGACCTCATGATAGCGAAATAAAATATGCATACATGATACTGCTAATACAACAATGTTTATTTATATAAAACATAATCTCTCAAATAATCTATCGAGGCGGTTCTTCAGTTCTGTAAAATTATTATAAAACATCTTGCTGCCGAGTTCTCCTTTTATAACCGACTGTCTATCTTAAGCGGGGGGTGGAATAGCTATACCAGATATCGTGATTCAAAATGTCCAAGGTACGCGATCTCAATTTCTAAAAAGAAACATTTCATACGAATAGAATATCTAATCACCGGACGTTCCATATGACGAAGCCATCAGAACCTCCTACATATACCCTAGCGGAGGGTAAACCCGTGCACGACCCTACCTCTGCCTCTATCATAAGGGGGTGTAAAGTGAAGGGCAGCGGTCTCGCACTGCTACAGGATACCCAGCTGATCGAGACACTGGCGCATTTTCCTCGCGAGAGGATTCCTGAACGGTATTTCTTTCTCTCACTCTCTCTCAAATCATCATCATCATCATCATCTCGTGTCTCTCTTCACTAAAGTCTAAAGTTCACCCCCCTCCCCCGGTCATGCTAAGATTCCTCCAATAGTGTAGTCCACGCCAAAGCAGCCGGCGCCTGGGGCGAGTTCGAATGCACGCACGACATAAGCGACTGGTGTTCCGCAGCATTATTCAGCCACGTGGGGAAGAAGACGCAGGTGCTGGCACGCATCTCTACCGTGGCCGGAGAGCGCGGTGCCTCCGACACGGTGCGCGACATCCGGGGTTTCGCGCTCAAGTTCAAGACCGAAGAAGGGAACTGGGACTTCGTAGGGAACGACCTGCCCGTCTTCTTCATCCGGGACCCAGCCAAGTTCCCCTCGCTCAACAGATCGCACAAGCGACACCCGCAGACGGGCGTCGCGGACGCGAGCATGTTCTGGGACTTCCACAACAATAACCAGGAGGGCGTGCATTGCCTGATGCAGCTGTTCGGCGGCAGAGGCGTGCCCGCGTCCGTGAGACATATCAACGCGTTCGGGAACCACACGTTCAAGTTCGGCAAGCCGGAGGACGGCACGTTCAAGTACGTCAAGATCCACTTCAAGCCGGACGCGGGGGTCAGGAACCTCGACGCGGACGAGGCGCTGCGATTAGCGGGCGAGGAGCCGGACTACCACATCAAGGACATGTATAACTCGATCGAGCGGGGCGAGCACCCGTCCTGGACGATGAAGTTGCAGGTCATGGATCCCAAGGACGCGGAGACGTACAAGTGGAATATCTTCGACATCACCAAAGTCTGGCCGCATAAAGATTACCCTTTGATTCCCGTGGGACGCCTGACCCTGAACAAGAACCCGGATAACCACTTCCAGGACATTGAGCAGGCTGCTTTCAGTCCCTCGACTATGATCCCTGGCATTGCGCCCTCGGCCGATATCATGTTGCACGCGCGCATGTTCAGCTACCCGGACGCGGCGAGGTATCGTATTGGTCCGAATTATCAGCAGCTGCCTTGTAATAAGCCCCTGAAGGTCTACTCACCCTATCAGCGAGACGGCGCGATGAGGGTTGATGGGAACTATGGTTCTGATCCTGATTATGGTACGTTGTCCATCCCCCCTTTCCTCTTCCTTTTCTGCTAAGCGTAAAACAATGAGTCAACATTACTAAAAAATTGGCAGTACGATCCTCATTCCGTAAGATCCGCACCGGACCCGAGGACCTAGTCCACAGCGAGTGGGTCGGCCGTGTACAAGAATACTCGTCGGATGTGACGGATGAGGACTGGGAGCAGCCGAAGATGCTGTGGAAGATCTTCAAGGAGACGGGCGAGGACAAAGTTCTCATCGAGAACCTGTCCAAGAACATCAACAAGGCTCTGCCCGAGGTGCAGAAAGCTTCCGTTAGTAAGTCTTCATCCATTCGTCTTCTCCTCCTTCTTCTTCTTTCTCAATTATAACGTTTTTCATTCTTTTGTCTTTGCTCGTGTATCCATGCATGCTAATATATATGCTCCTCCCCTCACTTGCAGAGATGTGGGCAAAGGTAGACGACGAGATCGGCAAGCGGCTGGATGAAGCCCTGAGCAAGATGGACAGTAACCCTGACCACATGGAACCTTCCTCGAGGGCTCTCGCAATGCACAGGAAGTAAAATGCATGCAAGCAGACAGCGGAAACAAGAGCAGCACGATGGATAGACTTTAATTCTATATGTCACAAAATGAAATTATTGAAGGGGGATGTATGTTGTTTATAATGGACAAAAAGTTAAAATATTGTACCACATCTCTTGCTATTGAGGCGAAGTGAGGTCCAGTTCAGTATGTTGAGTTAGATAAGAACATTTATGAGAGAAAAAGTAACGCATCTACAATTGTGGTGTCATTTGTTCACCCATTACTATAAGTAGCTGATTCGGTCTCCAGCAGACGTACCTCGGTAATAGCCAAACTAAAAGAGCCTCATCATCTGTAGCATATCATCACATTTACAGGGGAGAAGCTAATAATCATCGTTTAAGTAGGATGTTGAATTAACTTGTCATCGATGGAAGCAGCGTACTGCTAACCGTTTGGTGCAATAGAACAGCAATAGTATATTGCCTCTATGTGCCTTAGACAACCAATCATTCCCACCGTCTTCAGATGAGAAAGTGCTGTTGCCCCTTTAAACGCCTTTGGGATCGCTAGTGCTTCAATGCTATCAGTATCGTGAATGCCAGTTCGTGTCTTCCTGGCTCGCCACAACGCCGCCGGTAATAAAGAGAACATAAAACGGAAAGGCCCCCGTACTTAATGTACACTGTACTATGACACTTTCCACCTCATCTTCCAAGGCCCCCAATCATTCGTAATTGTCGTTACTATGCCGGCTGTTTAAATCCCTCTATAGTGTGACTTGTGCTCAAGGTTCCCAACCAAGCACATTTCTCCCTTCTAACTGCCCCTAATAATGGGGGTCGGATGTATGGTAACTATTGTGGTTGAAGCTGCTGAAGCTGCTATAACTGCTGGGTCCCGGACTGGGCCCAACATTTTGCCTTTTAGGCGCTCGCACTAGAGGCTCATCGTCTTCATCGCTACTGAGGGTGAGATCGATGACTTCAGCTGCCGTCCTCTTGCCTTTGGACTTGGGCGTACCCGAGGGCTCTCGAGAGACGGAACTAGGCGTTGCATTGCCTATCAAATAGTGACTGGGTGTGCTGTAAGCATATGGTGTACCGGCCTTTCCGTTGCTGTATCCCGTATTATCAGCAACGACCGATATATCGTCGTCGACATCTATGCTCGCTTCAGCAAAAGAGGTTGTCGACCTTTTAGGTGTGGGTTCAGCTGATTGCGTCTTCCACTGGCCGTTGGGCTCAATCGTGACCTGATCGAGAGAATCTGAGGTATTCTCCAGTATGTCTTTCACGTATTCGTCGATAGCCAAGTTTTCAAATGGCGCCGGTTTGTTGCATACTGGGCAAATCCACTGGGGACCTTGTTCCTGTAGCTGTAGGTATGAAGTGGCGTCAAAGCACTGAATATGTCCACAGAGTGTAGACCGACAAGGTGTTCTCAGCCTCGTGTAGCTGAGTGGACACTGTAGAGAAAGGACCGTGGATGTGGCAACAACGTCGGGGTCGTTTGCCTTCATGTTCACTGCCAGGTGTCAGGATACTACGCTGGAGATCATGGGTAAAACGAAGCAACATACTCTCTCGAATGACTGTGGCCTTGGCAATCTTCCGGCCCCTGATCTTGGCGACAAGATCATCGACGGGTACCATCCTACAGAGATATGCGGCTAAGTAAAATTTCTACGGTCATCTCGTTAGCCAAAAGGACGGTACGACTATACATACTCCCAGCACCAATGATATTTGCTCACTGTTGGGGTGGGAGTTGGGTCGTGCGGCTTCACCTTAGAGGTCAACGCGTACGTAAACTCGATATTATTGTTGTAGCTGGATGGTTTGAGTCGGAGAGAGTCGGTCACGTCAACAGGGCGTGTGGTGCCCGGCTTGCCTTTGAGGCCGCGGAGATTGGCCTTAATTTCTCCGCCGTTGACTTTCAGTTCGCTCTGATGTGGAAACGCGATGTCTTGCACACCCTGATTGTCGGCAGAGCAAAACACCATGACGCGCCAAGATTTGTCGCCAAGGTTGGCAAGGTTGGCTAGGCTTGGATGCTCGCTCACCCTTATGCTTATATGAATTGAGTTTCGGTGTTGGCTCATGACTGCAGGTTCGAATCAGCCGCTGCTTCTTGGTCAGAATGGCATCAGGTTTCTCACCTTCGCACGTGCGGATTGAGCCAATCCTGGAAACGATACCATAAAATGGAGACGGCTTGAATTGTAAATCGAAACCCGAATGAGCCATGTTTTTATTATACTGGCCACTGCTGCCGCCTGGCACGCTAGGACTACCATAACCACTGACGGTTTGGGGCACATGTTGACTCCCTTGCGCATAATGATATCCTGGTGGCGTGTAAGACTTCCCACCAGGATAATTATTATAAACATGGGAAGACGAACCAGGCATGGTTGGCTGTGCAGTGTTACTTAATGCGCCAGGCGCAAGGCCCCGAATTGTGCTTCGGATTTCGGCGAACTTGACAGGGTCTGCCGTGTATACTTCTTCCAGCGCTGCACGGAGACAAGTCAAGTTAGCACATAATCGGTCGCATCGGCCGTTAGATTATGGAAGATTATAAAAGAAAAATGTACAGGAATGGACAGACAAACAGAAGTAAAATCTGGAGGATCATTTGCAGGTGTGTTATTTGGTGTCGCGCGGGTAAGGCAAGAGATAAATATGAACATGTATGTGTTAGGCAAGTAGGCAGGTAGGTATATTGGAGTCATGTGTTGGTGGTATGCTGTATGGATATTTGACTCGTCGTAAGTCGCGCTCCTGATGACTGTTCTCCATTTTGGTTCTCTTGGTCTTGTTTTCCTGGGTATGAGCCGAAAAAAATTTAAAGAATCCAGGTGAGAATTTAAGGTATTGTAGGCATCAGGGCGAAGAGTTGGAGGGGTGAGGGGGGGTGTATATGTGAATGTTGATTCGTAAGATTACTGCATCCTCATAGGTGCTTCGTCAAAAAAAAAAATAAAAAAATTGAACGACACCGAAACAAAACTTGAGACCACGCTCCCTAAGAGTTCGTTGGAATAAAACACCTAATCTCTAGGTACTCGAGAACTCAAGTACAAGTAGGTGTCCTTCGTGTAGACGGGAGTTTTGCAAAAGGAAGTCGTAAGTAGGTACATATACTTAGATATACCTGAAACTACCGTGGGTAGGTGAGCAGGGTAAAGGAAAGATTTTGGCGTACTCACCATTCCTGATGCGACCCTGGAGCTCGGCTTTGACGCCGCTAGTCTTGAGTCCATGCGTTGCGCAGATTTGTTGCAGTTGCCTATTCAGCAGCGTGTGCAGGGCGTTGACCAGCGGCCGGATTTCGTTATTTGACGAAGCCATCATTGCAACCTCGTTTTGCTGCAGCAAATGCGCGAGTTTGGTAGTCTAACCCGCCTCAGCCTCATGAGGAAGGCTCGGAGTTCACGCCTGGCGCTGCTGGGTCGGCGCTCCTGCCTTCCGCCCACTTGGCAGCTCGACGTAGCTTCCAGTACTGAATCAATGCGTCTGTTTCGGTACCCTCTGAAAGGCCAGGCCTGGCACCCACACCCAACACTTGGGCAAGAACCTCAGCTGCACCGACTCGTACCCTCCTTGCCCTACTGTTTGGACCGCAATATGTATGTTTTATGTTGAAGTATTTCTGCAACAGTCCCTCCGGATTACAGTATTGCGCAAGTCTACCGGGAAGCGACTGATTGTATAGAGATGGCGGAGGGATTTATCGAGATATAGCGTTCGATAAAAGCCGCTTCGGTTCTTCGTTTTCGATACTCTTGATCTTGGAGCCGTTCGGAAACGGGAGTCAAAAGCCAATAGGAAATCGACGCAAAGAAGGCGAGGAATAAGGAGAGCGTCAGGGTAAGGCGTAAGGATCTGTGGGAAAATGTCCACTGCAAACTTGAACTACTGTCTCGGAGCGATGGCCAGCAAAGAAAGGTCCTAGCTAGCGTAGAGAATGAATGAAAAAGGCGTCTGCTTGTTCTTGCCTGGAGCAACCAACAAGTTCCTATGACAGTAAACAGGATAATCCTCGCCGATTATTGTTATTGGTAGTTACATGAACCAGAAAATATGTACTGGAGGTACTGCTAGCCCGTCGCTGATGCTTTGCTCGTGTTGCCGTCGCGCAGTTGCTAGAATGTTTACCGCCTGCCCCTTTGAGATCATATTATACGGTATTCTAGTCAGTGTCTGCCGAGACTTTTAGTGATCTCTTTATTCCGTCGTGCAGCTTCCCCACTAAGATCCATTTTATTTGGGTGGGTAAGGTACTAGAGGCTAGCACGTTTAGGCATTCCACACAACAGGCCTCAATCTCGCCGCAATAGGGTCCTTGATCTCTGATAAGCCCCACTAGGTACAACACATACATAATCTTTTCAATATCTACTGGACCTACTTGCCTTCGGTTGACCATCAATAGGACATAGCGGTCAACATTGGAAGCGCAACTCCATTGTAAGTAAAATGCCAAAAACCATATAGATTTTTTGAGGTTATAAACAAGGCTAATTATTCATCTAGCAAACCAAAGGTTTCCCCTTCCTCTTTACAGCTTAGGCCCTCCTTCCAACCAACAATGGCGAAGAGCTCCCGCGCCAGCTCGCGCAAAGCGAACAATCAGCGCCTCAAGACAAAGGTTTTTGGGCCTGTCGAATTAGCGCGCAACGAGCGATTGTCCGCGAAACTCCTAGAGTTGGCTGCCGCACCGAAGCCTGAGCGATCTGACGAGGGGAATATGGATATTGTCGATAGAGACGAAGAGACTAACACCACAAAAGATAGCGCCGTTGCTGCTGACGACAGTGAGTCTTCTTCACCCACACTACGAGGCAAGCAATTTATAGTGGAAATGCTAATTGTAACTCCTCGAATAGCCGCTATGGACATCGACGCCTCTAAGAACGGTACCACGTCAAGCAAGTCGAGTAGCAAGAAGAACCGCATTACAAAGCGGAGAAAGACCAGTAAAATCGTCTTCCCCAAGTACGGTGAAAAGTCGCACAAGAAGAGAAAGCACTAGGCGAACCATAAAAGCGCATAGTAAGCTTACTCAGGAGGCACTTGAGGCGCATGTTTAGAGGGGATAAAAACATGGTAAAGGAGGGGGCATCGCACAGGCGTTCCGGTTTTGCCAATTTTTTTTCTGATTCGTATTCTGGTACATCTACTTCTACATAAAGATGTCATACAATGATACCCTATACCAAATGCTCGGCTGGCCCTACCCCGTCTTCATTGGGTTGCCGCTTGTTGTTCTGCCATCGTAGCAGGAGCCATTGGTGATCCGACCTAGCTGCTTCCCGTCACTGCGGAGGGTGGTATTGGATTTGTTGGTTGATTTACCGTATCAGCCGGTCGATGGGCAGATGTGGTACCCTTGGTCTGTGGGACGGTGTTACCAACCGCAGGTGAACTAATAGGGGCAGTATATTCTGTGTTCAGTGCAAATGTGGCTTCCGTCGTGGGAATGCATGACTTAGTACTGCTACTCAACTCGCCTGTCACTGTCGGATTGTGCTCCCTATCAGGCTCTGGACCTGGCCGATCAACTACAGTAGGAGTATCACTGCTTGGCTTGCTCACTTTGTCAGTGGCAGCACTTCTACTGGGTTGCGGCGTGGAGGTCCCTGGGTCATTTGCAGATGGTTTCCCAGTCGTCTCTAGTTTCACGTCTTGCGTCTCCGACTGCTTGTTTGTTTCGTCGCTCTCCGCGGCCGGCTGAGGTTGAGGTGGCTCTTTCGGAGGACCAGGCGCATCCGGGTCTAAGAATCTTGCAGGGACATCTGCGGCAGCAGAGGTCCCGCTACCAGACCATAAACCTACCAGGCTACTCCACCTATACTTGCCGCTGTAAAGTTTCTGTATCTCCTTGTACGCATATGCGTTATAATATGGTAGCCCTGTCTTTGGGTCTCTATACCTTGCTGGATGGTTGGTAATGACGCACCGAACAATTGGCCCTGGTTCTATGACAGGATTAGTATCTTGTAGGTATAGTGTGATAAAAGTGACATTGACAGCGACTTACTGGGTAACTTCTGCATTTCTTGGTTGAATAGGATGCGATTCTGCACAGACTTTTCCTTGATCGCGTTTTCGTTGAAGTTTTGCAGTATGATGCAGTTGCGCGTAGCTTTACCATTAGCGGGCGGCGAAGGAGGTGGAGGCGGCGTAACCTGTTTGGGTTGATTCTTTTGAGCATTCACTTTTGTAGGTTTCGAGGTGCCAAGTGGCTTCGGTGGTTGTCGACTACGGGAGGGGGTTGGTATAACTGGCGGCACGGATGATGTGGATGTGACAGGTTGTGGGGCGGGCGTTTGTGTAGGGCGAGGTGGTTTTGTTGTTGTTGGTAGTGGCGAAGACGGTGCGGGATATAGCTGAACATTATTTTGAGGTATGGATAGTGGTGATTGTCTTTGTGCTGGATTAGGGGGCGCAAGGACGTTCGAAGTGCTGATCGGGTTGGGTGAAGTGTTGTACCCATGCATTGGCAAAGATAAACCACTTTGAGGTAAGCCTGCAGGAGGGGCCAAAAAGCTATTCGAATGCGGTTTTTGATCGGGAGCTTTCATCAACGGCGACGGTGCAGGCGGTGCGAACATGCTAGTGGTGTAGAAGTTCGCGTTTGGCGGCTGGATTGCAGGTTGTTTGAGGTCTGGCGGCCGTATATCGGACGGTGGTAAAATCTGTGACTGAGATCCATTCCTGAGTGGTTTTGGACTTTGATTTATTGTGCTTTGATCACTCCCAGTATGGATTGTAGGTATGGCCTGGGGAACTGGAGGTGCAAGCGGAGACTTTTCGACAGCACCACTATGCACTGCTCGGGCTTCTTGGCTGGGTTCTATAGGCGTTGGATGTTTAGGGCTCGAAGGTTTTGGGCTTGTACCAGTCAGTGAGCTATTCACGTCTAATGTTGAGGTCTTCTTGTCCACATGAGACTTTGTGTCAGTCTCCAGTGATGGAGAGGGATGAGGCTCATCCACGCCTAGCTTCTCAGGAGATGGATCATCATCGGTGGGAGCCGCCTTGTCTTTAGAACTTTCTGTTGGTCCTTCATTTCCTACAGCAGAAGGGCGCTTCTTCTTTGCTGGTTTTTCCTCGATAGTGATGACTTTGCCAACATGCTTTAATTTGCCGTCTACCCATTCGCCCACGCCACTCCAGAACGTAACGACAGGGCCCTTTAAGGTTCGTGTGTTCAAAGCAGCCAACTTGGCTTTTCGTTCTTCTTCTCGCTGTTTTTCGGCCTCTTCCCACCGGTTCAGGCTTTTGGCATTTCTTTTTTCCACTAAAGCTGCTTCAGCCAGACGTTCTGCCTGTGTCATCGGCGGTTTCTTGAGGGCCTCCATCTTCTTTGCCTTGCGTTCCATCGCCTCCAGCTGCTTCAGTCGCTTGATCTCTCGCTCGGCCATCTGTTTGTGGAGTTGTTCCTTGCCAGCTATAGTGGTTTCTCGCCTCGAGGCTCTTGTTGGCATGTCGGCCGGGGAGGGAAGCCAACTTATTCGCTCTGATTTCTTCTTTGGTCTTGGTTTGGGGGCTGTGGGCGTAGCACTTGCGCTTGTTGTCTGGGATGTATCGATTTTGACCTTCTTTCGGAACTTCTGTGGTATAGCCTCTTGTGCTTTGCGCTTACGCGCTGCTTGCCTGCTCTCGTGGACTTGTTTTTCTAGCTCTTTCTCTCCTTCTAATTCATCCCCATTATCTTGCGCATCCTCATCATCAGACGACGACATTTGGGCGTCGGATCCATCATCCTCGACGTCTGTAAAGCCTGCATCATCGCCGTCTTCGGCGAAAAGTAGTTCGAGCTCGTCGTCGGGTTCCTCTGCCGCAATCATGGACTTCATTCGGTTGCCGGCGGTAGATCGCCTCTCTCGCCCAGTGGCCAGCCACTCCATCTTTGAAGGCGATTGTCCGCCATCAGACACGTCATCTTCACTATCGCTAGAGTCTAATGATGATGCATCGCGCTCCTCTGTGTCAGCCTGCAGGCGCTGCTCTTCATCGTCGGCAGCCGCCATTTCGTGTGCAGCTATCTGGGCTCAAAATAGCTATGCAACCAAATCCACTGAAAATCAGTTCCGCATCACGGGGAATTATTTGAATTATTTCTCAAACTCTGATAATCCAGTCGCGCTGCACCGTTGCGCTTATCTTGTAAAACGGTTGTCGCGTCTCGACCTTTTTCTGTTTTCCGGCTAGATAGGTAACAAAGACCAAAAGTTTAATTGATCTACCTGAGTATTACCTGTTTGGCGCAGGTGACCAACTAACTGCATAGGAAAGCACAAACCCTATATATCTGTCAAGACGTCATTGTTGTTAGCCGAAAGGTGCGACTACCGATAGTCCCCACAGCTGTGCACCCTTGAGGGCCAAGAAGACAATCTATTCATTAATTCTGCCTTTACTACAGCAGTACTACTAGTATTTACCAGTTTTGAGGATTCTGTTACAGCATAGTAGGGTATTGTCCTCATCAATGTTTAAAGCTCCATGTGAATGTCAACGGAAGGTATTTGTATCAAGAGTATCTTCACTTTTTCTTGCACATCTCCATCAGATACCTCAAATTTTTGTCTTTCTTAATCTTGTATATGATATATCTGCTATTCTAAGTCAAAAAAATGAGATAAGGTTAAGAACTGGGAGCACTTGACATTAAGACCATTTAATATATTAGCGTCTCTCGCAAGTCACATTTGATTTATACAGAAGCAAAGCAGTCCAGACCAAGATAGACATTCACGTAAAAAAGGCACTTCAATATATCATACCTACAGTTTTCATGTAAGAGAAGTACTATTTGAGCATACAGATACCTTCACGTCGGCATCTATCACAACGTAGTATTAGATCTAGAAAGGGGCGAGTTTCCATGCATTCTACCGTCCACGGTATCAAGAAACCAAGAGCGCATATACAGCTCATTCCAAATGAGAAAACGTCTAGGTTCACAGGCCAAGTTGGAATCAATCTATTTCTTACGCGTAGACCAAAGAAGTGCACCCAACATGCAATGGAAGTCTTACGCATCCAAGCATTACTTACCGACAAACTCATGAAGGACTAGCATAAACAGCCTATGACATAATTCCACATACAATTCGCCATCTTTATACTGACACGACATGTAGGTACATTAAGTGCTGAGATAGAGCACAGTACCGTATAGAAATCCTAAACGGTTCATGTTACCCAAAGCAAGCAAGCCATCCGGCACTTCCGACGCCGCGGGCTTCGGGAATAAAGTTGCTTCATAATCTGTACATGCACATCTCCCGGCCCTAGGACGCAGATAACTGATACGACATATCTGCATAGGTACACAAGTAAATACATAGATAGAATCTCATTGCTGTTATGCGTAGGTAGAGTACTGACTGGGCTTTCTGATTGGTATGTATACTATGAAAAGATTGTTCAATACTTGTCCGTGTCTGGTCTGCCATAAGTTACCATGTGTTTATTTTTGCTACTTGATAAGTAACGGGATGGTAGAAACCAGGTCACCAAATGGTTGAAAGGAATACGTACTCAATCCCATAACTCATATATACAGTCTCACTCACAGTGTAGGTAGTGTCATAGTACGTGCCTAGTCTGGTGAATAGCTCAAACATGTGAGCTTAACTCGTAAACAACAACACTGACTATTAACCTATGTTCTTACCCTACTTGCCTACTTCAACACAGAAGGCTGTTTTAGAACATACATAAGACGTTTTCCCCAATGGCAGCGCTTAGACCATCACGCAGTCACCTAGTTACATATTGCCTATCGCCAACGTTGAAGCATCAAGACATAAGTAGACCCATACAGTATCTACCTACCTACCTACATGTTAACGGTACATCTGTAGTAAGCTTAAAACAAAGCAAGCGAGCGAGCAAATTCCTGGGGTACATACCGGATCTAGCTGGGCGGGATATGCAGCCGTACCTTACATGAGCATGAAAATTTGACGTAGATATGACGGCACGGCAAAGTGGAAACTCATGAGAAAAGTCCTGAATCAGTTCTCAGCCTCACTCTTACTTGGTTTACATATCATACGCACACACCTTAATAATTATTACCAACTCGAGAGCAGGACTCGGGGGCGTATTACTCACCCAACTCCATATTTGCTCACTCAATCACTCACTCACATTACTCACTTACGCACGTCCCCCCGATCAACCCGAGCGCAGTACCTGACATCACATCACATCACATCACATCACATCCTATCTCATTTCATTGCCAAAGCTGGGGCAGGCACAGTGTGCTGGTAAGGCAAGTGCAAAGGTCTGTCTCATAAAGGTTACAGATGTATGAGAATGTAAAATTTGAGCACGGCTCCGTTGCCACATTTTCTACTTAATATGACGACCATACTTACTCATACTCGCTCGTTTATCTGTCAAAACATGGTACAATACGTACCTTACCTTGGTACCTGCAGTAACTTAAAGTTTGTCTTGTATAACCAACATTTAGTTTTTGCCTGCCCTAGATTTAAATTTTTTCTCTCTCTTTTCATTGTCTGCTAGGTATTCCCCACATCGATAAGCTTTATTCCATCCGCCCTTCCATCCTTCCTTCTTTCCGTTCCGTCCGAGCCGGGCTTGGACTAGTTGATACCTATGTAGGTAGGCAATAGCCAGGTTAAGTATAGGTAGTATCTAACGGGGAAGCTTGTAGTCCGTAGTCCGTAGATAGTCCGTTCTCGTAGTCGTAATCGCGATTATACCCACCTACCTAGCTACATACCTTATACATGTAAGTATATATAATGTAATCCAATCCATATGACATATCGGTATGTAAGCAAAGCGCAAAAGACGCAAGAAAGGACTAATCCAACTAACTAACTAAACTGATTAACTGGATGATGGCTCAGTAACTAACTAACTAACCGGTGAAAACATGGCGAAAATGGTCGTATCCACGCAAATCACGGCGGCCGCGGTCCGAACTTAGCGCCCTATCCGGATGAGATGAGATGAGATGGGACGTGGACGTGGACGTGGACGCGGACGCGGACACAGACCTTCTTTTCAATCCTTCGCGTGAGGCGGTATTCCGTTCTAGTTTAGTTTGTCTAGTACGATTTTAGTCAGGGAAAAGGGGGCTTCAGCTTGTATGTAAGTCAGGAGATAGTCAGCCCTATCTAAGTGAGTAGCGTGTCCATATGAAAGTATGTGCAATCCATCTGTTCTATCACCCTAAGTAAATGAGAACATTTTTCTCAAATATTAGTGTTGCTGGTTGTGTACGTACGTATATTTATTTGTCTGCTCGAGGGTGTAACTAGAGAAGCTGTTGCCACGACGCTTTGAAAAGGTAGGTTCCAAAATTACCAACCAAGAAGATAGGGAAAAGCAACAACGCAAAGCAAAAAATAGATATTCTCACATAAGGCTCAAAGCCCAAAAGAAACCAGTTATATGTAATCTTTACTTTTATTATTATATCATGTAGCTTGGTTCTTGTCGTCTGATCTGTGCTTGCTAACTAATGGAGTGAATATGTCTGTGACAAAATAAAAAAAGGAACAAAATAAAAAAAAGCACTGCCTACTAGGCAGCTGCCATCCTTTCTCATATGGCTAAGGTATAAAAATGCTCGCAAGAAAAGGCATCATATATGTAAAAATAGATAAGATATGAGGTCAGTTATGCAAGGATGGTGAGAAAGTGTTGCAAAGAGCAATCCCAAACAGTAATGACGGGTTGAGATCCTCCGCACGCCATGATAATAATAGTAATTTTCTTTCCAAGCCTGATCCTGTTTGATCTGATCTGATCTGATCTGATTTCTCTTGCGCCACCAATGGTTTCGTTTCGTTCATACTTCAATTATATTCATCTCTTTGTTTTTTCTTCTTCTCTCTCATGCATTTATGAGAACTGGTATGCTTCTAAACTGACTGAGCTTTTTTCAAAATCAAACGTAAACAAACATGCAAAGGTATCATCTGCTGCAAACAAAATTCCATCCAAAAACGATATGGTAGAAAGTACAAGCATCTTGTCTTGTATGCATGTAGAACGGGGGTTCCTTTTCTCTCTTTTTTTCGTGGCATTACCATAGACCTTCGCCAGTCTTCTCTGGCTAGGCTTGGTTGGATATATGATGACGAAGCATAATAATAATGCATTGGAAAAGCAGGGATCCCGCCAAGAGAGGATGTCCCCTAGATTATCCCAACCATCGTGAAGTCCAATTATACGTAGATGGAACAGTCAACGGCGTGGGGACCCAAAGGTTCGGTTGTCCATTTCAGGACCTCGAAGCAACACCCCGCATCAGCTAATGTATCCAAGGACGTCGAATGGGTCCAGAGATAAGGGATCCGGCCTTCATTCCCCACGCTAACACATATGCTTTTCCGAGAAGTTGGGGTAATCTAAGCTAGACTTGGAAGGCGAACCAATACATATCTGCAACGGGGATGGCACAATAGTTTGGCCCCTGACAATCTGTATCGAGGCCATGCAGTCGAGGCACGCCGTCGCGTACCTAATAACGACTAAGCATAGGGGTCACTAGCTCGATGCTCTTGGGCCTCGCGTAAGCCGGAGGATTCCTTGTGGGTAAAGGTCGATCTGATGTCATCATGCTGCTGCTGGTAGCATGACTGTAGGCTGAAGTTGTATAGCCTCCGTCGTATGTTGAGGCGTAAACATTGGAAGGGGTCGTATAGGAAGAGCTGGGGCTGGTGGCGGCGCTACGAGCAAATGGCCAGATGCTACTAGTGTTCATGGACGCTGGGGATGGCGGGCTTGGCGGGCGCCGGCTGCTTAACGACCTCAACGCTGAGACGGCACTAGTGTACTGGTTGGTGGTGGGTGTAGTGGGAGGCGAGAAGTAGTTTGAGCTGGGGCGGGACGGTGATGCCCGGGGGATGATGTCTCGGGGTTCTGGGTTGCCCGCGGCGTAGAATGGTAGGCTTCCGTTACTGTAACCACCGTACGTCCCAGCTGACGAGTGTGATGACGCCGTTGAAATTTGGTCGTGCTTGCGACACCTGACATGAACATCAGTATGTGAAAAGGGTTTGATTGGCCGGGTCAGGGTAAGGGCTTACGCCTCGGAGCAATATAAGAACCTCTCGTCCTGCGCTATGAATTGCTTCTCGCAGGTCATGCTATAGGTCTAGTCAGCAAGCAGCTTAAGGGGACTTAGACAAATGGAAATGCAGGAACGGAAACGGGGGTTCATGAAAAGTCGCTAAGAGGCTGGGGCTACATCAAAACCGCCCACGGGGAAAACGTGGACACCCCATCTGCTGTGCATCATGTGATGACGCTGCTTACACCCAAGTGTATCCAATAATGCATGATTTATGTGGGAATGAGACAAAGCGTCTTAACCCCCACAACGTGGCGCCGAGAGATGCAATTTCCCTCGCACATTCCCCAGCTGAACGAACAGCTCTGGAACGCAAGCGAAGGAGGGGAGAAATAATGAATGTGAATAATGAAAAATGAATAGCGTGTGAAACGTACCAATACTGCGGAAATGACTCTCTCTCATCCTCCGACCATTGGTCCTGCTCCCATTCCCTCTCTCGATCTCGGGTACTCTTGCCGAGCTTTTGCAGGGTTTGAGGGGTTGACTTCCTCGTCAACGTCTGTGGCCGCCGTGATCGGGAAGCATCTGTTGTGCTACCGGCCTTGCGCACATCGGTCATGGACGAGTTTGTTGAGCCATGGCCGGATTTCCTGCGACTGTGGTGCATTGAGGCCGTATGTGATTGGTCCTGGTGACAATTCCGGAATAAACGCGGATGAAGCCTGGTTGGCTGCGTCCGTAGGGGGTTCTCGTCGAGCAAGCCGTGACTGAAGAGGGGTTGGAGCGGGGTGCTTTTACAGCCTTGGAAAATGGCTTTTTAGACTACAGGTGGGAAGCGACAAGATATCCTCCGGGACGGTGATGTTAACTCGTAGACTGAAAGGCGGCCAGCGTGGTAAAATATGGTGATGGTATCGTCGGTAGGGTAAGTAATATAGTTCAATCCAATGTTTTCGGACGCCGCGCCGAATCGTATCTCTATTCGAAAACGCCTTCGTGTTGACAGAGAATTGAGGTGACTTGTATGTAACCCAAATTACTGGTCGATCTTCAATGAAGCTAGGAAATCAGCAGATCGGTAGTTGATGGGTGTAAGTTAATATCTGAGCAACAGTAGTTCAAAAATCGGCGTGTGGATGAATAAACCAAACACAATTGCGGAAGGGCGATATTGCAAGTAGATCCGTAATATAAGAAAAAAATTGCAGTGCGTGCGTATTCGACAATGCAATGCGGTATGCCGTGATATGAGTGTCAAGCACCGTGTAATTCCGTGATATGACGATATTGACACAACCTGGGGCCCCGCCGGCTGTTGTGCAGACTGGACCCAAATTGACAGTTTCCGGCCTTTTATTTTTTTCTTCTTTTGAGACAAAAAGGTTCCAATTGACAGGGACACCCGAGCTCGATGGTACGACCACGACACAAGATGCGATCGTTGCTGCTATGTTATGTGCTCAGAATAGCAAGACGAGTCACTTTGTGCGTGGACAGCTGCTCGGGCCGGCGGTGTTAGTCTGGGCGATTAGTCTGGGGCTCGCCCGAGATATCTGGGGCGGATCGCGACGGGAGCCAGTAAGGGAGTAGCCGGTTCTTTCGGGCACCACAGAGAGGAGCAACTCAACGAGATGATTGCTAATAGTAGCAGCAAAATGAAGCACTCGTAGAAGAAGAACAATCAGTCAGGGCGAGTTTTGACTTGGCTGACTTTGGTTGATATGTGAAGGAGCGAGGGGAGAGATAAAAGGCCAAGAGGTTAGGAAGCGATAATATATCTAACCTAGACTACATAGATACCTAGCACAGTACCTAGGTCAGGCCCTTAGACAAAACAGAGAGAATGGAAATAGTAAAGAGATAGTAGTGTTTTTCGGGGGCCTGGGTTTGGGACCACAGATAGCAAGGAATAGATAAAGAAAGTGTATTGTTGCTCTATGTAGAAATAAGTATAGTAGCATTGCAGGACAAGCAGAGGTGGGTAGGAAGAGGGGCTATAAGGGGGCGGCCGGCAAGCGACACGTAAGGTAGGTTTACTTACCTAACCTAGGTAGGTAGTCTAAGATACAGTGCCTACCACCATCCGTAGGTTGTTATGGACCTGGGCCTACACCTATTGCCTACACCTAATATCTACCTACTCTACCTACAGTATATGCTCACCTAAGAAGGCATATCATGTGTATCGATATTTTAGACAATTTTTGCTAGTAGACATCTTGGCTATGCACGGACAGTCCTACCATCTAGGTGCCTATAAAAACTAGGTCGGGAACTGCCTCTAAATGTCCTATGCGTGTAGCCAAGTAGGTAGTACCTACGTCTATGTAGGCAGCTGTCGTATGCTGGATCCATATGTACTGTAGTCTAAGGCAAGTTATTACTATTCAGGTACCAGAACCACACGGGTCCTTCATACTACCGTACCTAGCCCGACCTACCTAGTACATATCTTTCCTGCCAGGCACAGTCCTTTGAAGCTGGGTTCAGGAGCTGGTAATCCTTCAATGGAGCATTGGCAATTAATTCATCGCGAAAAAAAAATCTAAAAAATTGACTACATGTGACTCTTTCTTATCCAACAAACACGTGCTTCTTGCTTTGAAAGAGAGCCGAAAACGGAGCTTGGGGTGCAGAATAAACCCCGTCACGCTTATAACTACTATCAGCCAATAGCGACTTATGGTCTGCACATCAGAGATAATGATCATGTTGGGTAGCGCCGAAAGTCTCTTCTATGACAAGCAAATAGAATTTTAGAATTCTGGAGTTCTTACATGAGTAATAGGGCTACCATGTAGAAACAATGATGAAAATTTTCACAGCTCTCTATCCTCGCTAGGTACTCCTCCTTTGACTTCATCATTCATGTGGTGGGGTTGTCGTGGCTAGGTACTATGTAGAGTTATTCAAAGTCTAAATCAATTGTGAATAACAGCCCCCTGCGTGTGCACGGGCTCAATTCAAAATCCTCGTTGGCTGGTGTTTCCTTTCATATAACTGGGGACGGGACAGGTAACATGGTCTAGGTTAGACTGGAAACTTTTCCCTGTACAGAAAAACGGAGTAGAATGACAGAGAAGTTGCTTGATTACCTTATCAAGAAGCCGTAGGGTCTGTAGTTACGGTGAAGCCTTGTCATCGGCTACCCATGAAGGAACCAATCTTGATCTACCTATGATATATCTCTAGGTTAGTTTGTTTTATTCTTTCACAAAGAATGATGTGTTACGCTTCTCTGGTTTTCCATTTGGATCTGGTAGTTGTACAGCGTATCCATAGCTCTACCGCATAATCCATCAAATATGCCTGTCTCTTAAAGCACTGTGCACCGTACAGTTACCAAGACATCCAGCAAATTCGTTGTCTGTATAGACCAACAGAACAAGATCTTGAATGCTCAGGTAAGTATGTGTACTCTATCTTACTATGTAATCTGTAGTGCTGAGGTAAATGTTTGCTATTATTAGCAGGCCCTTTAAGCCTGTCAGAAAATCTTGGAATCTTACAACAGGTACACGGCATAGACTTAGTTGTAGGACTGAGGCTCTACTATGTAAGTTACCTGTTTACTTTACCTACAAGGATACTATACGTGATTGCAAGACCGGGCTAAAGCTCAACCATCTCTTATATCAGCGGCTCTGAGGACAGCAATTAGCGGGTGAGTAACATGATGCAGGCTGTATGTAGGTAGTGTAAGTCGGGTTAGATAGCCGTTATTTACATTACATAGTAGACTCCTTCTGAGCCATTCCTTCCAATCACGGACATTTCCCTAAGACGGTATTGGCTGGAAAACACCCCTTGCACCCCAATGAAGATGTTACGGCACGGGGGACGATTGGGAAGTTTTGGAAAAAGGCCACTCAACCGCTTAGACAAGCCTTCCCTCCCGAATCCGAACCCGGGTGGCTTAAGGCTGGTGCCTGCTTTGTGCCTGGTTAGAGTAGTAAATGTGCAAATAATGGCGACATCAGAATTCAAATCATTCTTTTTACCTAATGCGTTTCTTTACATAATAATGCCCTTTTACGCGCGTTGTCAAACCTCATCAGTCATCACCTCATCCACTAGCTAGAGCACGTTTTTTATTCCTTTTTCTCGGTCAAAGTTCAAAGTCTGAGCGCACAGCACAGCACAGCCCCATACTCCCACCTGTTTGGCTCTGCCGCATTCCTAGCCCTAAGGGTCCCTTAGCCTGGTCCTGGCAAGGTACCGGTCTACAGATTATGTACTGAACAGTATGTGTAGGTATTCCGAGAGCTTGAATAATAACAGGATCGATTTCAACCGTTTTCGCATGTGAATGACATAATGCCGTAATGTTTGCTTAATTCACCACGATCAGATTTTACTATACGTGCCAAAAAGGTACTCATACGATGATGAGTCCCCAAGAACTTGTAATTAGTACCCCTTTCCTCAATTCTTCGCCAGTTAAACTTACAAGTATCATTAGTGTACCTAGCAAATAATAACTCCATATTATCATGTAGGTTGTATGTACCTACCTGTTCCCCGGCATGCATGGAACGTCGAATCGGCTTCCTGCATCTGCCACAAGAGCCATATACATCTTTCCCCCGGTCTCTTTACAATGGCCTCGACGGTTCTCACTGGGCCCCGAATGGTCCTCGAAGGTCCCCGTCCCCATCCTGGCCCCGAGAAAACCTCGACAGGATTTCACCAGCAAACGCCCTGCATACATAAATAGTTTAATTCATGTATGTTTGTGGCTGAGACGGCACGGAAATGCAAGTGAATATGTGGGCTTAGGATAGGTACTTAGGTTAGATATATGCAAAATAGATGCAGCTTTGGCGCTTATCCTCCTACTGAATGACACGGGATTGTTGAGGACATTATTGCATAGGTATAGTAGGTTTGATCAGGTCATCTCCTCGTGCCATGCTCCCATGCTCCCCTCACCAGTACTAGGGCTTTCTTGAGTACCAATACGTCCAAAGTTTCACAATAAATCGTGTTTGTTTACCTCCCTACTTTTCACGGAAGAGACCCTCTTGCATCCTCCTATGTATATTATCACTTAATAAGACTGCCGTGTCGCCAATATGATATAACCCCTCCCTAAACTTCATCCCGAGATATTGGGTTCGTTTGCCTAAGTGTTTCAACGCGCCAAAATGTGTGAATCGTTGCCTTTTCCGTTTTCCTTTGCATCGGGCCGTTCATACATACGTTACATACGTTACATGTGCACAGGTATGCATTCGTTAAGCATGTGGGCAAGGTCGTGGAGGAGGAGAGAATTCTTGTCATTATTGATGAGATAAAGCACGCGACAGCAGCAACAAAATATTTCATGCACCCAAGAGAGAACCTGCATAGGATGGAGGGCACCTATCACGGTATGCTTGTCGATAGTAAGGTAAGTAGCAATGCATTTTCCGAGTTTATACATTAATTACTACTATACAGATGTGACCTGCCGGGAATTCCAAACAGTATGTAGTGGCATTTGCCTTTGGCGCATCTTCGGCCTGTCGGTATTCCTCTTTTGATATACCCTGACCTGGCCTGACCTGACCTGACCTGGAGAGAGACCGCCCTGCCTGCCCGTCTCTCTGTCTTGTCACCCCACGTCTAGCCGAACCCTGCCTATAGCTGCTCAATAGCGATCCGGAATTGCACTCTGTATGGGAGACCTATCAGCTACGTATATCATATGGGAATTGTCACAGGCGCTCGTACGACGTAAGAGCTGTTCGAAAAGCTGATTGCCCTGAGTGGTGATATGTCGGAAATAACCACATTTCCAATTCTGTTCCCTCCTTTCCTTGATTTCCCCTCGATCAGATACACCTCTGCGAACTATGTCCCTGCATACGCGTAGGTAGGTACATACAAGGGTGCGCGAGCCTGCTTCGACTCCTCAGCTCTGAGCTTGGTCGCACGAAGGCGCAAGGGCTTGTTATTGGCATCATCAACCAGTTTAGCCTACAAGCAGGTAAATGTGCACAACATTGCGAGCGCGGCAAGAGAAGGAGGTTGGTGGAATATTTTCCGGCGTGACCTTTCGCCTATACGCACATAAGTGGTATTCCTCCATCTTGAGTAGTCGGTCGCATCTAGCCTTCTTGGTTACTTACAAGTTACAGACCAAGCCTCGGGAAGTCGTAATGATATGTAGGCACATTACGGACTGCTACTCTATGTGAGTCTACGGATGCGCCTGTCTTACTACTACAGGCCATATGGTATGCAAATCTTGATTGATCAATTCTCGCACGATAAAAGACACTCTAGGTTACTGTAGTAGATATGTAAGGTAGATACTCCTTCCTGTAATAGAAAGGGAATCGAATCTCTCGAGTATCTCATTGCTGCAGTCTGGATATAACTGGCACGTCTCCAATTGCAACCCCCTCTCTTGGGGATCTTCGAACCACTTTAGAGTGAATGGCGTAATGGTAAGTACATGACGCTGATCGCCTTCCTGGAAATTCCCACGACCTTTCTTTCATATGTTGTGCATTAGCCTCGCAATCGGATTATATGGTTTGTAGAAATGGTCAAGATCGACAGGGTCTTGACCCGGGGAATAATCGGCCCTCTCCCTTCTCCTCCTCCTGTTCTACTACTCTGCGGGTAGGCTAGATAGATAGTCCACTGTAGGTATCCTGTCCTTGGAACATCCGACCACTGCATCCTCGAAGCCAAGAATAAGCCGTTTTGCCCTTTGTTACTAAAACCGATCGAGGCTCTTGTCTAGTGTATGTATATAAGTCGTTCGATCATCTACGACGATGATATCGTGATACCGCGACATCTCCCCTCGCCTACTATTGCGCTACGACGGGTTTGCCAAGTTTATACATAATAGAAGAGCAGGCTCGGACGGCCCCCTCTTTCTATTGATGAAATCCCGCCCTCTCCATCTACATCGGCTCCGACTTTCTTCGGAGGGTTGTCTGTAGGATTGATTAGATACCCAGGTATGATATGTAATACATTCCTCCAAAAGACGGAAAGAGAGCTGGGTTCGTTCCATCTTCATCTCCACCACCTCCTCCTCGAACAGGTAGTGTCGTAGATAGGTATATACTATATGGGATGACAGCATACGCCTACTTGACCACATTCCGGCAAGGGAAAAACAAGGTTAGCATGTACACAATCTAACGGCATGCAAGATGATGTTGGCGAGCCCGTCTCGACTCGTGAGATCCTGCAGGTACCCCCGGTTCCTTTGCGGAGGTCCAGGGATAGGTAGGTAGAAATTAGGTAGAATAGATATGTAGATAGATACAATGCTTATCAATACCAAACTGAGGCGCTTACAGGGCGCAACCGCACCTGCCATATAGGCGCCGAACCCGCATCCGACGGCACATCCGACACGCACATGCCTAACGTTCTTTGTATGTATGGGGAAAGCTTTGATAAGGAGGGAGGAAGGATTTCGACCGTTGTTTAGCTGTACGGAGGCTGGCTCCAGCAAGGGCCATCCCATGCCTAGTGGGATTGGACTTTCGGGCACACTAGACAACGGCCCACGATGATACATCCCTACTTTTTTTTTTCTCTCTCCCGTCTCGAACCAAACTCTAGACTAGATAATGAGACGATCTCAATCCTAGTGAAAAAGACCCTGGATTAGAGAGCGTGGGGGTCGCATTCGAACGTAGGCACATACAAATCTCACGAAGAGCCGACGAAAAAGGTAAACAAGAAAAAATTTCCCATGGAAACTTGGGCAAGGCACAGCTTCGGTTAGTCCAGGCTTGTGCCGGTATACCAGATTCACACCTCTATCTTGTTTTTCACGAGCACGGGATAGCGACAGTCGTCCTAATAGGTATATCTAATCACTCCTAAATATGGCATAGAAAAACGTCCTCACAGCTCAAGCGAGCCTATCACAAGGCCCAGATCCTCTGTCTGTCTGTGCGACGAGGCGCTTGGGCTAGCTAGCTATCGTTATTCGGTTCTTGCAATAATTGGCGTTGGTGGCTTGAATCCTCTTGTGAAAAAACTTCTCGGTAGACGAACCGAGCATGGGGACGACTATTAGTGCTGTACTATGTAATTTTTTTTTTTTTTCTAATTTTTTTTATTCGCCTCTGCCTCGGAAGTGAAAAATACCAGTATTCGGTAAGGTGACTCAGCAAGGTAAGGCAAGCAAGTTCGCGATTTCGCCCTTAGTCGCAAAGTATAGCCCATTCTATGAACGGGGATCGGATTTTGATGGATCCCGTGTAGTATTTCGCTACCCGATCGCGGATGTCCGAAAGAAAGCGCGAGGAAAAATTAATTTCTATTTTCTTGCCCCCTTCGATGGTGTGTCGTTGGGTGTTGTCGTTGTCAGACTCCGATGTCGCTCGGCAGAAGAGATAGTCCACAGATAGCACAGAGATAGACACAATATACAGACACAGGCATAGACACAGATACGAGTGCACTTCAGTACATAGATCCTAGTGTATGACGAGTGGCGAGTGAAATTTAAGTTCTTATAGTCTCACTACTCAATTCACTCATTCAGTCACTACTCACTCGTTCGCTTGCTGGCTCATTTATTCACTCATACGAGAAACTGGGCTGTAGGCATATAGATACCGAAGGCAATATCTCGCGATCAAAGAATACAATTCTTCCAGAATAGACAGACACTCGCTCAACCTACCCTAATCTGCAACTCGCCTACCAACTCACCTGCCTACGTATGAGACAGCTAGGTCAGGTCGTTGCGATGCCTTGCATACATGAGAGTCTAGGTACGCGTGCGAACGAGGTCAAATGACGCTCTATCACATGTAGACAATAAAAGCAGGAAATGTCATATCCCCGCCTGCCCGTTGGTGTAACAACGCCAACAAGTACACGAACACAATAAAGATCATTAACCAAAAGTTCATTTCTCGAACTGCTATACCACCTCCGTCGACCAGACCCTTTCCTGTTTCAATCCTGAGTAGGTAATTCCTCGGCTGAAGAAGCGACGGGATATGTGTATGTGTATGTGTAATGTGTATCTCTTTGTCTATTGTGTCTGTTGTATGTGTGTGTGCGTGTGGCATGTAAGATAAGTTCTGTATTATCGTACCCAGGCTAGATATGTATGTGTTACCCGTTGTATTTCGTGCGTCCTCATGCTGTATTCCCATGGCACGAGACCATACCATACCATACCATACATGCATAGCTAACTAGACGACTACTACTATTACCACAGCCACCACCACCGCCACTATTACTACTACATAAACGCTTCTACTGTGGGCGTGTGTGTGTGTGTGGGCACCATACATACCCACATCTAGGAGTATGTAGGTTTGGGTTCACGATCTCACTTGCATAGAGCGATTGGGTTTCCCAAACCCGAAACGGCGGTAGGTAGGTATTTCAGCTGCGGCGTTACCCGTTGCCCTGGGTTGCTTGCTGCGTGTTTTCGTGCTTGTCATCTCATGCTATGTCATATGAGCAAGGCGTATGTATGTACGTATGTACGCACGTGTGGAGCTCTGTCTCCCTCTCGTTGGCCGAGAAGGGACTTATGCGGTAAGGCAAGCGCCATGAGAGGTGGCCTGTCAGGTTTAGCTGAGGAGAAAGAGAGATATAGACAGCCTTGACTAATTAGACTGGAGTGTAGGTAACATAAAGCTGAAGAACTAATAAACAAAAATGAGCCATCGATGAACCATTTCTCTCGACATCCCATGCCCTCCGCGGGAATGGAACCGAATACCCATCTACCTTAGCACTGAATCGCAGTCGCGAATAACGGACTCGCTTGAGTGAGGAGTGAGTGTAACTCAAGGAAACCATGTATGACCCATCACGAGATCCTATGGAACGAGGCTATATTGCTTTACTATTTACCTCGCTAGCGACCTGTTCCCTACCTCCAGCCTTCATACTCACATTGCGAACTATCAGGTATTCGAATAAGTACCTAGGCATAGACTCACATTGTGTAGACATGTGGGTAAGTAATTAGCCCGTTTGCTTGAACTACCTACATATACTCTAGTTCGTCACTCATAATGACCCGAGAGGCAGCTAGGACTCGGAAGATAAGAAACAAAAACATGGTGGGAGGAGGGAAGGGGAGGACAACAGAGTAACAGTAACGTGCTATAATAATCGAAACCTCCTTACCTTCCTCGAAGGACGACGAGACGGTTCAAGGAAAGGAATCAAGCATGATATGTCGTCTCAGAAACTTACTTCACCCGGGACATAAATACAGAGGGCATCATGATTAACTCACAGTGAAATATTCCCACGAGAAATAAGAAACGAAGTTTGGTTTTGCAGTTCCGAGTATGAAATACAGATATAATACGCGAGAGCTACGCCTGGTAAGCCTCGGGAACCAGTGACCCATTGTGGGTAATTCACCTTCAACAGACCTTGTTTGTTCTTGTCACGGCGGTTCACGTTCACCGCGCTTGAGGGTTTTGGTCCAAAACACCAACCCTTCTTGGGAATGGGTGGTAAGGTACTTGGTAGTGCTAATAAATCCCAAGCTACTACTGAGTAGCCGAGATATATATATATATATATACATAGACAGGTACTTAGATATACATGGGTAGATAGATCTATTGTAGATATAAACTACCAGTGTGGATCGATCTCCTGAGACGCCTCGGGCGAACTCTCCTTCTGCGCACCAGGGCACCTCTCTTCTTGCGCCCCAAGGCGGCCGTAGCTGGTATCTTGTGCTTTAGGAAACCTAAAGTCCTACGCACTAGGACATATGCCTTGTTGCGCCCTTGAGTGCCTCTCCTTTTGCGCCCTTGGGCACCTATCTTCTTACGCCCTTGGGTACCTTTCTTCTTGCGCTCTTGGGTACCTTTCTTCTTGTGCTCTCCGGTACCCTTCTTGCGCTCCGAGGCAAGTGGAAACCGGGTCTTCCACCCTCTCCGTAAATATATATATTTGCGTATTGGAACCCTTCTGGTCATGCCGCGTGGTGTCTTATATATTAGGGAATTTAACAGTTTAACCATATCGACTTGGCAGTCGTCATCAAAGTTCCCCGAAACTTTCGTATTCTTGATCCGCTCAGCAACATTTGTGAGGAAAAGCTGGCCGGATTGCGTGTCAGTAGAACTTTCATCTTCTGGTTCTTTCCTCCAAGGGATTGCATCTGCTGCATGCAACTCATGCCACATAGTCCGGAAAGCCTGCAGGTGCAACAGGCACCGGATATAAAGACTAAAGACAAGGGAGTTCTCACGGTCGACAAGGGACCGAAGAGAGGCTAGTTTACGTTTTTCTCCAGGAACGTAGCCGGTAAGCAGGGAGAAGAGCGTCAAAGAGAATTGCACTGTATGGTCCGTGCGACCGGAAATCATTCGAAGGGCATCAGCAATGAAATCATCGGCCAGAGGATCACCATTGTTCAGTCGTTTTTCGAGGTACTGCTGGGCGGTTGACATAAATCCACACCTAATAGAAATGGTGAAGCCGTGTTCATATAGGTCTGAAGATGTCCGTAGGCCATGATGATCCAGGTTTATGAGTAGGTTATTCAAGAACGCCAGCGCCGTACCGAGGTTATGAGACCGATACAAGGTCTTGAAACGTTCAGTAAGCTTGTCGCCTAGTCGTGATAACATTTGGCAGCCTCGTTGGGTCCTCATTGTCCTCGTGACAACTCGTTCGAGTTGGATATAGCTGGCACATGCATTTAGAGCTTCTTCGAGTTGTGCTTCGTCACCACCTTCCGGCTGTAGGTTACGCAATTGCCATTGGCGGTTGAGCATGTACTCCATAGTAGCACGCAGTTTCAAGCGCATGGTCACTGGTGCTCCATTACTGTCGAGAACCTTGGTGAGTGTGTACTGGGTTCGGGGATTCGGTGTTGAGGATGTAAACCCCCCCAAAGCAATGGAGAGTATATCTACGTCATTAATGTGCATTGGATTGAATGGGTCTGTGGAAATAGTTTGGAACTTGGACGCGGAGTGACGGTAATTCGCTTCGAAATCGTCGACGCGCTGCTTGACGATATCGAACTCGCGGTCTATCCGGGCGGAATCGTGTTCAGGTACTCCGTCAAATTGATCGTCAAAGGAGCGCACACCCTTTACGCCTTCGGCATCGAGGTCGAGGAGGAGATCCGATATCTCGAAGGTCGGGAACGTCTTTCGCAGCGGAGCTTTTCGCTTTGGGAGTTTACGTCTGGCCGTGTGATAATAATGTCCCAGACGTGGTCTTGCTCGTATCGCCTTGAGAATGGCAGGCTTGCGCAAGACCGATGCGCTGCTAGGCAACTGCATTTTAGGAACACCAATATGAACAGACGCTCCAACAAGAAAAGACTAAAGCTAAAGGACGACTCGTCATTGCAACCGTAGGGACATTATTTCTGAGCCAGAACATACATAGTACATACCCCGACTGATGTCCACGAGCTCTGTGAGTAGGAGACGATCTAGCTATATAGGTACCTTATAGGTAAGGTAAGTACCTACTTAACCCAGGTAGGTAGGTAGTTGAGCATTACAGGGTAGGTACCTCCCTCTGGACCAGGTACCTGCCTCTAAACCAAGCACCTACCAAGTACTTCATAATAGTTGATAGACAGAATCGACACTAAAACCCCAGATGGAACATCCCGTCTGGGGTATCTAGTGAGTTGGTCAACTTTAGCGTGTGTGTACTATGTAGTGGTCGGGTGCGTTACGCATTGTGCTAGGTTAGTGTCTTGCTAGCGATGTATAGTCCTACATATGTAAAACTGTCTGATTTTACGGACTTATCGATATGGTTTAGTAGATGGAAAAGACCAGCTAGAGGCAAGCCAAGCTAGGGCCTTCTGGCTGGGGATTCGGTGCAGTAAATAATCCGCTAGCGCTCATCCGCATCCTCCAGCTACCTACCTAGAGGTTCCAAGATTCCAGCCCAGTTTTGTGTATGTACTGCTGTACCCTGGTCATTCTTCTCATCACCATCGCCATCCACTCATCCTTCAACGACCATTAAATTACCTAAGTAAAGCCTGTTGTGTCTTAAATCCCTTTTTGACCTAGGTCCGAAGCGTGTACCCTCGGATGTGCTTCGAAGTATGTCGCCAGCAAAGAGGAGAAAGACGGCAGAAGCACCAGAAGAAGTCGCAAGCGCTGAAGCAATACCATCATTCGCAGAAACCCAAAATGGGACACCCACAGACAAAAACGCAGAGACCAGCGACGATGGTAACAGTGACGTGGTAGAGACAAACCGGCCAGAAACCACGACCTTATCATCGAGCAAAGCGTCCGACACGGCAGCTAAGGCTAAAGATAGGCTGGCACGTTTCCGCGCCCTACAGGCTCGTGCAAAGACGTCATCCGACCAGAATCTTCAAGAAGCCACCAAAGAGTCTCAACGACTGGCCACAGACCCTTCGGCCTTAACAGCATTACACCGTCGTCGTGACATTGCCGCGCATAAGCTACTGAAGGCGGAGACGGAGGAAGGCGGCGGGGACTTCGAGCGCAAGCGAGCTTGGGACTGGACAGCAGAGGAAAGCGAGCGGTGGGACAAGCGCGTGAAAAAGAAGGCGGCACATCGTGACAACAACGCTTTCCAAGATTATACCGCCGAAAGCAACAAGGTTTACAAACGCCAACTGCAGAACATAACGCCCGACATGGAGCGCTACCAAAAGGACAAGATGAGCGCTATCGAGAAGGCCGCGGCATCGGGTGGGTTAGATATCGTCGAAACGGAGGACGGCGAGCTAGTGGCCATAGACAAGGACGGCAGCTTCTATTCAACTGCCGACTCGATGTCGTTCAACGAGAACAAACCCGACAAAGCGGCCGTGGACCGTCTCGTCGAGGATTTGAAGAGGGCGGAGGATGCTCGCATGCGGAAGAGGAGGGAGAGAATGGCGCAGAATGGTGACGAGGGCGACGTGACATACATCAACGAGAAGAACAAACAGTTCAACCAGAAGCTCTCGCGCTTTTACAATAAATACACGGCCGAAATACGGGATAGTTTTGAGCGTGGAACAAGGATATGAGAGTGAAGAAGTCACTGGCCTGGGGGTGGAATCAACATATATTTTCAGCATCGTAAAATTACATAGTACATTATGGATTAGCATCCGGGCGGCGTATGGCGGAACCATGGTACAGTCTATAGGTTGCAATATTACAATGAGCTTTGCGCCCGTGATTAAGGCATTGTGCTCCTCCAGGCCTTGTTAGCGAGCTGCTCGATCTCGGGTACCTCGACAGGCCCCTTTACCGTTTCGTCACTGAGTGCCTGTACAACTGCCTCTGCGACGACGTCCACCTGTAAGGGCTTGACTCCGGCTGCGCCCATCAAGTTACCGAATATGCCGCCTGTAATTCCGTTAACAGCAGCGCCAATACCTGTCATGGCAGCAAGGGGCATTGTTAGGGGCCGTGAACTATCATATAAGAAGGGTGGGCGGACAAATATGCTTCGCATACGTGGGAACTGGCTCGCAATCGTGTTTTCAGCTTCTCGTTTCGTGGACATGTATCGGGCAGGCAAGACGGGCGCCCCGCCGGCAGCGGATATGTAGACGAAGGCGAATGCATTTTCCTGGTCCGCTTCTTTCGCTAGCATGATGGCGCTGTCGCGATTCATGTTCTCGTACGTGAGCTGCTCGCGCGTCTCAGGGGGCCGTATGTCGGCGTCCGAGTCTTTAACGCCGCGCTCGAGTGGGTTCCCCGGCCGCGGCGTCGACGCGAAGGCCTTCCGTAGTCCCGTCAGAGGTGATTCTTGTCCACGCAACACCCCCTTGTAATCTGCTTCCAGCAGTATTCCCATGCTGTGCACGACGAAATCGGCCCCTCTGAGTAAGGATGCATAAGTAGCTGGTCGTAAGATATCACCGCGTTCCCAGGCCACTTTGTGAGACCACGATGGAGGCGTTGCAGACGATGTTACAGCATCCCACTTAGGTGCACCGGAGCGACTATGAAAAGTGTAAGCGACTTGATCATAGAACGAGACGGAATAGAGCAGGGTAGTTGGTAAATGGGAAAAAATTACCTGATAGATGTGACATCCCATCCTCTCTGTACTGCGTTCTTGCATATCCTCGAGCCTAGAAATCCATTCCCGCCACACACAACAAGTCTCTTGACGGCCGACATTGCAAGTATACGTAGGTTTTCAACCCTTGATAAAGCACTGGATGAAAGTGCGTAAACAGCAACAGGCAAAATTTCAAAAATTCAATATTAAACTAGTAGGGTGATTCTGCGATGCGGATTAATATGTATGATGCCAACTGTGGCCAATATTAACTTGACACTGGTTTTGTGACAACAAGGCGTAACTCAGAAGCATCAACTACATCATCGTATGATGCTAGCTTTGTCACATGTGTAAGGCTAGCAACGGCGCACCAATCATTTATGGAAGGTATGGTTCCTGCAGCTACCTACCTTACGCCTGGACTGTGGTTTGACCTCAGTATATGGGCGTTGATTGGCCAGAGCTTTAAGCAGTCCCATAATAAAGTTTATTGATGGCGCATCAATGGTCAAGGCTGAACATATGTATGTACCTACCAGTGGATCTGTGATAAATCCATACTGATATCTTCAGTACCTACATGCGAAATTCTACGTAGCAATATACCTTCTCCCTCCTGCGGTAGTTTCCCTTGCCATCGATTCTCCATACCTACCTCGGCACCTACCTGGGTATCTAAACAACGCCTCGTCCAACCTGACAGACTTGCGAAAACTTCCATACTACCCACCTTGCCTACTCATCATCGCTTTTCATTCCCACGAGGTATCGACCGCCGCACCTCGTCTTCCGCGGGCGATTATATTTGGCAGCTCTTGCGCATAGGTCACACATAGATGCCCATGTTCTAAATTACTCCCTAGCGTCCATTGGCTTCCCAAGCTTGGCAGAGCAGCATGGCGCCACCAGCGGGCAAACGCGTGAAAGGTGTACAGATATTCAGGCCATTTGTTTACGGAACTACCGCTCGTCCCTTCAATGACACAGACAATCCCCGCCCAGCCGGCGTCCCCTCCGACCATACCCACTCCTGGCAGGTATTCGTGAAGGGCGTCGAGGATACCGACATTTTCTACTGGCTGCGCCGCGTGCAGTTCAAGCTCCACGAATCGATCCCTAACCATCTGCGCACCATCGATGCCGAGACCATTATGAAGGAGAACGAGTCCCTGTCTGGTGGCAAGTCGAGCAAGAAGCCACAGAAGGCCTTCGTTGTCAACGAGACGGGCTGGGGCGAGTTCGAGATAACCATTAAGCTATACTACGACAGCAAGAGTGGCGAGAAGCCCCAGACTCTGTATCACCATCTGCGACTGCATCCTTACGGACGAAACGAGATCGAGAAGGAGGCGATGCGCGCCACCGGAGAGGTCACCGCTTGGACCTACGAGGAACAAGTGTTCAACGAGCCTTACGAAGACTTCTACAAGATCCTGACATCCGGCGCCCGGGACAAGGGCGCTCCGGCCCCCGGTGCCGGCGGTAAGGGAAAAGGCAAGGGCAAGAGCAATTTCAACAGTTCGTCTACGACGGGCGCCGAAGGCGAGGTCAAGGAGCGCAGCGCCATGATACCTCTCACTACCCGCCCGGGTCAGCCCTTCAGCCGCGAAACCGAAGCTGCCGAGATGAAACGCCTCCGCGAAGCCGAGGAGAAGGTCCGCAAGATGGTGGCTGAGATGACCGATGCTGTCAAGGCCAAGGAGCAGGAGCTCGCGGCCCTGAAAGCAAGCAACAAGGCCGCTGCTAGTAGCTCCGCCGCGTAGGGTGCGACTGAGAGTATTGGTATTTTATCTGTTAATGCACCTCGCGTTCAAGAGACAGATTATTGTGGCAGCAATATTATTAATCATAACAACGCCAATAACAGCGATAACGGAAGCGATGTTGACATATTCTACCAGCTGGATCCCGAGCAACAAGTGCGACAATGTGGCTGTCGCGCAACCCAGCGCAGCAACAATGTCTGGTATGATGATGGATTATTATTCCGCGACTCTGATTTCCGTCATCTGTCGTCGGTAGACACTACTCAGCAACTTGAACTTACCACGCCGATCAAACGCCATCATCGAGCCACTACTATCGCGACCCAAGGCTTACTTGGTGTGGGTGATAGTAATAGTGATTCAGATGACTCGGATTCGCATGACGATGGTGAAGACTGCGGCTCACCCTTCGGCTCACCGGATACTACCAGCAGCAGCCCACCAGCTGTTTCACGCCCTGTTACGCTTCGCGTCAACCCAGCAGCTCTGGCTCAACTTCTTGGTGCGGCTCCGACTCCGCCCCCGCCTGCGCCTGCTTATTTGCCGTCGACTCTTCAATGGGAGGAGTAGACTGACAAGCAGGTAGGCAGCAGCGTGAATGTATTGTTGAAGTTCGCACCATAAGGCCACCTATCCATTGCGATGCTCCACTAAACTAATGAAAGCCAACAACATATCACATTTGTTACCACGAGAGCTGCGCATGCCACATCATACCTATTCATTCTCCATATCTGAAGCTTGGTAGAGAGAGGTGCGAGGGAGAGCCAGCTGGCGGTGATGGCATTCATTGCGCTGTACAGCCATGCTGTTTGATGAAGCCGCCTCTTCTCCTGCATACCCTAATCATGCATATATGCACGCTTGCTTGCATCGTGGTCGAGCTGAACACGGCTTTGCCCTTCTTTTCAAGTTCTTCTCGGCATTAACTATGGTGTGCCATTGTATATACACAGACACACAGATTACTTGTGCATATGCATCATGCCCTCTGCCCCCTTGGACTCACCAAATCCCAGACCCTGGACCCTAGACACCATGCGCAAGCAACTACCTCGATATTCACCTAGATGTTGCCCGTCGAAGGGAAGCTGGAAGCTGTACTGGCTCGAGCGAGGAAATCGAGGAGGGTAGCTGGCCTGTCTTACTTAGGGTAGTCTAGATAAGCGCTCTACAGGAAAAGCTCGCATTATAGACCGATGAATGAAAAGGATAGATACGGTAGATGAGAAATGAAAAAAAAAAACCGATGAATGCAATGCAATGCAACACCCCGTCTGAACTCTATAGAGACTTGTGCTGGCCATCATAAGTTTTCAGTTTCGCCTATTAGAGGTAAGTAGACACTGCTTGGGTACCTGATGTAACTGCCTCCTTCCCTCGAGACGGTGGCAGAATGTTTAGCACTAGTAATTTGAAAATGCGTGTGTGCCTGAGTTATGCGGCGGGGATTTAGTACTTAGTTTCGTAGATAGTACCTGTATAATATGATAGTATATCATGCCGTGATATCCAATGTATTCATCTATGTAGGTTAGTCTCCTTACATATGCCCTCCCTATCTCACCTAAGTTAAAACACTTATAGGGTGTAATAGTCAAGAGCCAAGTACGTATGCTATATAGGATAGCACCGGGAGTGATGAAGATAGGTTGGAATGACACCTGATTCAATCTGAATGCTACGCATTTCTAGATATAAGATATACCAGATTGGAGTTTTTGTGGTTTTTTCCCCCCTTTTTCACTTTCACTTTTTTGATGCACTTCCTCTCTTCCTCTCTTCCCTCTACTCCAATCCTTCTGCAGACACCATAAATACTTCTACCAGCGTCTGTTTTCTCGCAGAGACAGTAGGTATGTTTCTGTCTCCCAATTTTCTAGTTATAAGCTTCCTATTCCAAGACTCCTCCCCCTTATTTCCGCTTCAAGGACGTTCCAAACCGGCGGATCTTTTGGTAACGTGGGGTTGTTTGTCTGCTGTACCGGTATATGCATGGAGTCTAACGACGTGATGTGTTGTGTTGTGTTGTGTTGTGATGTGTCGAAAACCGAAACTCAACTGAAAAGGCAACGACGTCCTGCGCTTCTGACCTTTTCAAGAAGAAGGGTTCCTTTTACCCTCTGACCCCATATTCGAGAAATGATAGAAACACATCCGTTTTCCCATGCAAATAACCCCCCGAAATCCCAAAGCTTTTTGTTCTTTTCCATCCCCGACCCCCAGCTGTTAGAAACCCGCCCAGAAACCGTCCCCGTAACGCCACTGCTGTACAATCTTTGTTCTTGCAAAAATACACATTAAGAGGATGGGTATAAACCAATCAGCCGCCTATATAAAAAACGCCGTATGCCATAGTACATTGTATCGGAAAGAACAAAAACAAAAGAGATATGATATGTGTGGAGAGTGTTCTGTACAGGTTATTGTGTTGGCTCGTAAGCCGGGGGAGGGGAGTCGTGAGCGTCGTCCCACAGCATCGGATTCCGCTGTTTCTCGTCATACACACGACGAGCGATTTCGTCAGCCATCTTCATGATCCAAGCTTGCTCTTGGATTACCGAAGAAGTTTCTGGATCGGCATCTGGGTTTCTGGACGATGCAGCTGCCTCCATGGCCTTTTCCAGAATGGGGGACGAGCCCCTTCCGTTGCCAGCTTCCAAAGCAGGAGCTTGGTGCTGTGTGATGGGTTCTTTATATATATCCATGTTCAACGGAGGCCTGCTGGGGGTCGATTTCTTATCACCGCTGAATCGCACCCGAGAGGGGCCTTGAGGTATTGTTGACTCCTCCTCAACTTCCTCCTCGGGTATCGATGTGGGCAGAGTGGGTTCGGAGATAGGAGCAGAAACCGATACCGTATCAGACGGGACATCACCTATGTCACTGCTCGTCTCGCTACCGGTCTTGGGCCGTCGCAGATTGACCACCCGAGTCTTCTTCTTGCGAGCATTCCTTGGATGCCTTCCAGCGCCGAGAGCAAGTCCGGTGGTAGCCGAGTGTAGACTCACCAATGAAGGCCGTGAGGGTAAGGAGCCTGAGTCCATACTACTGGCATCCGTGAATGTGTAAACAGTCGAAGTACCGTGCATGGAGGGCATCCGAGACAAAGCAGGAGGTGGTATAGGAGTAGATGCCCCGGTATCAAATCGTTCCATAGGGCCAGCCCAAGCCCTAAACATGACATCACGGATTCCGGGGGTAAATAACGACAAGGTCCGATGAGAGTCAGTCAACGCTGCCAATCTCAACATGTTCTTCTGGGAAAATAGCGACTGTGCTCCCGAGCTACCATCCAAAGATAATGACGCAATTTCATTGGCATCAAGAACGTGACCATGAGAATCGACTGCTTCGACAGGCGGGTTTGCGAAAGGGTCTACCACAGCCATATCGTCTACGTTCTCCTTCACAGTCTCTTCTTCCCTCGGTAACTGATCAGGACACCAGAGCCGGAGTGAGAGCTTATGTATAATGGCTGGTAATTCGTCCATTATCAAATTCCTTAGCTGATCTTCGATAGTCCTCTGGAGATAATCACGAACGAATTGAATGGAATCAAAGGTCGACGAGACCTTGAGGGATTCAAGCGGGTCATTGCGGAAGACCAATGTGAGGCCCTTCTGTTTTGAGAAGACCAGGATGATAAATGCAGACAGCTTGATCTCGGATAAAGTGATAGACAGTGGTATCGTCAATCCAGCGGCAGCAGCCAAGGGTTGTGGCGATGTGAAGCTTGGCTTGGCTGAGAGATATGTGTTTAATGGGTTTGCCTGTGGTGTTCCTATATTAGCGGCTGATATGATACACGAGCGTTTCCCAGTTGGGGAATATAAGAAACATCTGAACGCGCAACCCCCCTGTATTTCATTTTGGATGTTCATGCAATGACAGAAACTAGTGTAAACAGTGTTGCATCGATTTGTGGGCATCCAAACAAACATAGGGGAAAGGGGTAGAGCTCTCCTCCGCGGTACAATATTTCGAGTCATGGCGAGAGAGGATGTCGGATAAGTAAATAGAGATTGTTGTATCACACTTGCGAGCACTGCTTGGATGATCTGACGTCCGATGGAGAGCTGAATCTACTTCGTCTCCATAGATAACAAGGCATCATGTGATACGAAACCAACCAGGCTTCACTTGAAGTCCATACATCTTATCAAGGTGACATGCTAATTAACTCAAACATAGAAGAATCGCACATACTTGAACCCTTGTCCGCAGCGTCAGGAAGGCGTCGCCAGAGTAGCACATCTTGAAGATACCGCGAAACCTATCCTCGGCAAGGTCTCCGATCTCAAGGATTTCGAGGTCCGGCGGCACGGAACCTAGGTTGAACTCGGTCACAAGGATGTCGTCGACTATAATCGGCGGCTTCGGGGATTTGTTCAGAGCGTTGGTCAGGAGCTCTTGTGCGCGCTTATAGAACTCGGCGTCGGCCGCGAGCGGCGACCAGTTGAAATTAAAGGCCATGATCGAAATCGGCTTTGCGAAGGAAAAATAAAAAATCTAGATGCGCATCGTTCGATTGAGGAAACGTATCGTGAACAGACGTCGTTACTTATTGCCGCGGACCATGTGACGATGCGCTAGAAGGACAATGAAGCGGTCAAACACCGCAAGAACTTGTTTTGACGGTGAGAGATCGGGCGGCTCGATCGGGTGATTCGGGAATAGTCTACAGGTTGCACACCGCAAGGAGTATTAATGATAATGAATGATTCGAAGACCATACGGAGGATAACAATGGATGTGTTTTGATGTTCTGATAGATAGGGCGCGAGAGAGGGAAAGCAAGAGGTGTGCCAATTAAAGGGAGTAAGCTCGGCTTCGTGGAAAGCATCTGGAGTGCAGATAACTTTTGTACCAGATATGACGCGATACAGCGGAAACTTGGGAGGAGTAGGGTCCTCTCTTCAGTAACTGATGGGCAATGCGCACTGAACCCACAAGCCCTGTAGTGATTGCTGCTTCTGGTTGTTTTTGGAGAGAAAGATAGCAACTGCCCTGCAAAATATTTTCTATCCGCGCATGCGGGATTGGCTGATGACTCCCAGTAAAGTGGGAAACCAGTGGAGCAGTCGCCCTTTTAGCGTAAAGTGGAGAAAAACGCGCTAGCACTGCTGCAACCGGTTTATGCTCGTGCGTTGCCCCTCGGATCCACCGCATGAAACACACTTGAATGAACTACTGGAGCTGGAGCTGGAGCTGGGATGGTGTAATGCCTCGGAATTTGGGGGAGGGGATCATAGCTTCATGATAACATCAGATGATGACTTCTATCTACCTAGTTTTACTACCTACAAAACTCAACTGTAGTTGCCTGCCTAACTATACCGCGTGTGTATAGTAGCCCTTCTGACTGATATTCAGGACTGCCTAACCTAGGTAGATATCGAAGGCATGGCAAAGCCGCGTGCCGTAAGCTCGTGCCATCACTAGTACATAAATAAATCTTAATGGTGGTGGTGCTAGTAGGATAGATGATGTCTCACCACTATCAGCAGACACGCATCGGTTAGATGCAGTTTAATGGGGCGTAGCTACTGTAAATAACTATCGCAAACAACTGCTTTCTGATACTGCTACATCTGTAAGCACGTAAATATGCGCCACCGCTGGCCACTGATTGCTTGGACACACTGCTTGCTGTACATCTGTATTATGACATTGTAATTGTTAGCTTGTCGGGGCCAATCTTGATTTTGTATGTACCCGCCCACGCTCCCTACCCCAAGTACTATCTGGGGGTTGTAAACACGCATAAACACCAATCGCGTCCACCCGGCCTATCAATGGTAGGTAAACATAAACAGATATCTACCGTCTCATCAATGCGACCCTTTTGATGAAGTAAACATGGAATACTAAAGAGCTGTCATGGGGGGTTCTTGGCTGTTTTTATGGCAGTTGAGGTGAGAACATACACAGTAGCGGTCCTCAAGTCCTTTACCGCTATCTAGGTTTGTACAGCTAGCTGCAGTATCGAAAAGGTTCATCTATAATCACATATAAACAAGTCGAGATGGCAGCGTATCAAAAGTCTTAAAGCATGAAAATGTATCTATTAGGAAGTTGACATCTAGCTTGGCCGTATTAATATAGAATCGCTTCATGCTCTACTTTGCATTAACTTTGCAAATTAGATATGACTAATGACTTCTAGGAGGCTGCAGTAGCCTCCAGGGGTAAGATGCCGCATCAGCATTGGTATGACTCAGATGAGTCTGTCTTTCATTCGCGTAAATTGTGGGCGTGGGTGTCGTGAAGAGAGTAGATGTGAGAAGGTGGAGGAAAGCGAATTATAGTCATTATAAGAGACGCCGTTCATGGACCCCCGGATTACTTAGAGTCCCCTATTCCATCCAGGCAATGCTGATTCAGGAGACACTCGGTGACAACAGGGGGATCAACCTGCTCGGTGCATATATACCAGCCGTTGTCGACCAGGTTCCAATGTGTTTTCTGCCAATATATCTGTTTCTCCTCCCAGTTCTTCTTGTCGGTGTCGGCAAGCTTGACCTCGACATTCTTGTCGGTGTCTAGAGGCATACGGACATAGCACGAACAATCTCGCATCGTCATAGCTAGACCAAACCCTACGCTCGATGGATTTTCTAGAAGTGCATTGTCGGAATCTCCGGTCGTCTGTATCTCTCGGATCTTTCTTAGAATGCCACTTTGCTCGAATGCGTCTAAGAGCCGTGTATGATCTAGCACTGTCCACTCTGGAGCAAGACGCTCGATAGTATGCTGGATTATGGCGCGGTCCTCATTCACCAGTCCCAGTGGGCATATCGGCACGGATACGGCCACCCCCTCAGCCATGAGTTGGCTGTTGCGGTATGCCTCGCGCGCACACGTGCGGCACCGTTTTGAGCCGGCCGGGGCGATGGGCGATTGGGCCAGCCACTTGGGCTTGAACTCGAGGACCTTGTAACCTAAAGACGCGCTCATATCCTCGACTAGCATTGCGTAGCCGGCTTGTATTACGCTGCTATTACTGTAGTGCTTGCTGCTTTTGGACTTGCCCCTAGCCCATTCTGCATTTAACAAGTCGGCGATGTCGGCCGATATACTGATGAGGATCTGAGGAACAAGGTGTTGGCGGCCGATGCTCTCTTCGACCACCTTCTGTTGGAAGGCCTGCAGCGACTCATAGTCACAGGGCGTCACACCGGTCGTGGCCTTGGGAACACGGAGTAGAGTGCGCTCGAACCGTCCTTTCACGGCCTCAGCCCCTCCCCGTTCCCAAATCGAGAATACAATATTGGCTCGACCCTCGGCAACGTACTTATAATCAACCAGTTCTGGTGAGTTAACAAGCTCTTGACATTGTCGTACCGTGTCATCCTCGTCGAAGTTGTCATTGGTTGACCCCAGTGTCGATCGCCGGGCCCATATAGTATCCATCATCAAGGAATGGTATAAGTGTGTGAGGACTCCCTGCACGTCGGCGGGAATAATCAAATAAACACACTTGATTATAATATAATAACTCGTAAAGTATGGAAAAGACAAGTAATCGCTCAAATACGTGATGATGGATTAGTCAAACGAGTGAAGAGAAGATATTGAAGGGGGCAAGAGAACCGTGGCTCGAATATAGAAAATTAGTGATTTTATAGACTATTGTGGATAGTGAGTTGCCCGAGAGAAGTCTAACTAAACAAAGCGAATAAATGAGAGGTGTTGGTAAGGTCATATTATATAATAAACTACACAAGTATGCTTGAGAGTGAAATACAGTTGGGAACAAAAACAAAAAACAAAAACAAAAAACAAGTTTAAACCATTCCAAGACATCCAGCCCGTGCCATCTACCATGGCGACCAGGAGGATGTTGGTTTGCGCGCAGAAGGTGCGCATAGGTGACGGCTTCACCACTCCTGTTGACAGTTGATTACATACTAAGATACTTCCAAGGTTGTGACGGAGTGGCCACAATTACGGAGCACCCGACACAGCCTCTGTACCTAAGCAACACCTTATTGTGGCAAAGCACGGCTCGTCAGACCCATTCTACCAATATCCAAATATATAAGCAGTTCTGTTAGTACCGTGACCTTGACTAGAACGGACAAAGGAAGGCTATGTAAATTTATGGATACTTTGCTGCGGACCAACATACTTAACCGAGTAGGTACCTACCTTCTTATGGACATGAGGTATGTATCTAAGACCACTGGGTGAACAGTTTCGGGTCTCATATTTGAATGAAGAATATATATGACAGGTATCTTTGCATCGTCATTGCAGGTCATACGTCTGGTGACCGCTAGTATATTTTGTGAACTGGGTTGTTCTTGAATGCAGTAGTAAATGTGGAAATGCTGAGGTATGCCGAGAATGCCCTTGTGCTGTATTCTAAACCCGTAATAAAATTGTAACACGCCCATAACGCCCCGAGTTCCAGCGCCCGCTCATACGCATTCTAATAAGAGGTATATATGCGTCTACTAGTATACTAGGTAGTCGTAAAACATCAAACACCAGCGGCCGTGAAGCTTAATAAGCTACCAAAAGCCAGTCCGGCCACCGTGCAAAGGCCCATGAAGCCCCCCGCGGCCTCGCGCTCATGTTCATCAACCCACTCGCCTGCAGCCACCATACAGTTCGATACCACCCAGCCGTTGGTCAATCCAAATGGGAGCTGGACAAGGAGAAGGTAGAAGACATCGCTGCTGATCACAGCTCCACGACCGTGGAGGTTGCAGAGAAGATATAACGGCACAAAAGCTATGCGGGCTACGCTGATGCAAAACAGAGCGAAAGGGCGGTGGCTCAACGGCAAGGAAAGAGAAAATGCACGTCCTAGCATGTCGCCTAGATTCCAGAAGAAGAACGCGAGGGGGATGAAAGCGGCCGGCTGGAGCAGAGCGATTGCAGATTTCGGTGGCATAATTGACAAAATTTTTGGCGTGAGGACAGGGAAGAACATGGTCACCGCAAAGCATAAAAATATGCCGCTACAAACCCAGGGCAATTTCCTGAATAACGTCTTCATGCCCACAACCTTTCGCGCAGCACGTTCTGCTTCTTCGATACTGGTCATCGATGCCGCCATGTGTTCTATCATCCGGTTTTCAATGATCCTGTCATGTCGCCAGACAAGCGGAACAAAAGTCATCGTGGCTATCATCGAAACTGCCACGGCCGTGAGGAAGTAGATGAACGCTGCTGTTCCTTTGTCTGACCCGGGTGTCTCTGCTTCCAGCCCTGCCTCGGGCGGGGGTGCAAGGAGAACGGAAACGACTTGGACGAGAGATGGTAGAACACCGGCGACGCCCTGTCCTGCCATGATAGCCTGCATGTATTCCGGCCTATCGAAGCTCGCTACGAACGCGAGCCCTCCATTTTGCAAGAGCGCCGAGGCATACGCCGTTAAAAAGACCATGAATAACAGGAAGATGAGGTACGTCGTTGTTGTCACGTTGAGGAAATATTTGGACGATATTGTCAAAAGTATGAAAACGACAGCATTGATGCCGAGGCCGAGCTTGATGCGGAATGGATAGGAAGCTGAATGCTGTTTCTTGGCTAAAATGGTCATCGATGTCAGACTCGAGAGTGTCGATACCGAGGAGATCGCAGGCTGGAAATTCTTTAGGGCCCAGTCGTCTGTTTCGAAACGGAACTGGAAATACGACGCAGCGGCCAAAAACATATTCCTAATCGTGTCAGATCGTTTACTGATTCGAACTCTCCAGGAAGCGGAAACCTACCAGGCCCATAGCATTGCGATGCCGAGAACGACAAAGAAGCTATACTCAACCCACGAGAATGGCACCACATCTTCGTCGTCACGTTCAGGCTCTGGGCCCCGGGAATCTTCATACAGGGGCTGGTATTCTTCTTGGTCTTCCTCTTTCTGAAAGAGGGAACGTATGCGGTCCATGGCTTCTGTCGTAATTGTGTTGATTTAGCTGGGCTTGACGGAATGCGCATGAACCGACACGCGGAATGCTATATGTACGACGTGTTATACGTCACGCTGCTTGTTACTGATAACGGGCCCATCTAGCACGCGTAGTACCTTAGGCCAGACCTGAAGGTTTGAAGGTTGGGCACAGATCAGAGCCGTGTTTTGTGATATCTTATAGGGTTTGTTCGTGACTACTGAGGGTATTGTTTGGGTGATCGACTGGATAAATCATTCAGACTTGTCACGAGGCAGATAATGGGTTAGATAAGAAGCGTCATCATGGAGAGTGTGTCACAAAGGCACCCACGTATCTATCTCTTATCTGGGATAAGTCTACAGTACCCCCCAGTCTAGGGTCCTACATGCAGGTCTTATGCGGGCGATATTGGGAGGCTAGCGTCAGGGTCCACATCTGTGCCCCATGCCCATTTATGTAAGTAGATAGGCACCCGTCAGGCCTCCCTATGCACCTCCAATCCTGTTATTAGGGGCTGTGGTAACAGTCTCCCTACACACGTAACTGTTGTTTCAGTCGCATCGTGAGCTCTGGAATTCCCGTGTTACAGAGTAGAAAGGCACGCGATCCTTCAAGTACACTGTATTTATGGGTAGGTGTTACAAATGATGGGACATTTGTAATACCTGCTTTTCTATAGTGTGTATGCACGACGTGCACAAAGAGAAGTTTTTAGCATGTATTGGCGTTCTTCTTTTCTATTATCTTGATAGGCAGTACATATAGGCCAAGAGGTTTTGCGGTGCCGGACTTGCGCCTGTAATCGGTCTTTTCAAGTTCCACCCCTATGGAATGCAACCGTCCTTAGTAGTGCACGAGAGAAACTCGCAAACCGCCGGCCAGTGTCCTTGTTATTCCAGCAGTTCATAATAACTTGAGGCACACTCTCGTAGCCAACAAGCGGGTATATATGACAAAATATCGCTGAAGTGTCATTAGAGGTTGAACCTCTTGCGATTCTTCTCCATCTTGGCCGCCCACTGCCAATGCGTTGGATCTGCTGGATCGCTGCCAGCTCTGCCAATTCCCTTGTCTATCCGCCGTAACTGGATAGTCAAGTTAGAACGGGAACATATGTATAGAAATCAGAAGGAACACGTACCTTTAAAGTAAACCGAGGACCTAACTCCTGTAATCCTATAGGGCCAATTGAGTAAGTCACTGCAACATCGAGGGCCTGTGGCTTTGTATAGGAACGAGTATGGATCCGGTACGCATTTGAGAGGGGAAGAAACAGAAGGCGCAAGGGATAGTAATGTTGAACAACCGCGATATAGGATACGTGATAGGTACGGAAAACATAATATTCTTGTAGATGGGCACAAGTCAACTTACCAGCACGGATATTTTCGACGCCACGCATTTCCTTTCCATCCGCACTAACGACACTTTTCTCTGTCTCTCTCTTTTCACGTATAATATATCGGTGCCTTCGGAAAAATATGTAGTCCCTGCTTGTGTGGAACATGACACATTGTCGTCCAGCTAGTTCTGGAGTTGCCGGAAACAAAGTCTGGAAAAGCTTTGCTGTAACCAATCCGAGGGGCGTCACGAAGTTATTTAATAATAATTCCGGATAGTGGTTGGTTGGATTTCCATGTCCCGGCTGCAAGTGATTGTCAGAGGCGGAAATCTAAAAGGTATAGAACCCGCCATAAACTATCGACGACCCCGATGAGCACAACTCACAAGTTTTTTGCCATCCACCCATGAACTTATACCTGTTACGAATAAAAGCCGTCAGAATATGCTGGTCACTGAAGTAATGCACATATATGAAATGACAAGAGTATGGGTCGCTACTCACTGAAGTGAAATGCGATCTTGGAGGGGATGTCGATGATGTCTAGACCGGTGGGTTTCTTGTTGTCCTCCCGTATGACAAGTAGCGATGAGAAACCTCGATTCTCAGCAAATTTTGTTATCTCACGAACACTGTATTTGTGTCCCTACCAATTGGCTTTAGCTAACGTACTCTCGACTCGTGCTGCTCTACTATTCTTACATATTTGTGTGCGGATCGGCGGACGTATTTCGAATTGGGTATGATTCCCTCGAAAGTGTGTGCCACATGGTGCAGTGTTGAGTCCAAGCCGGTGGTTATTAAGACTGCAACTGGAGTTAGTTACAATGGCTCCTCTGTGAAGATAGAATCTTGTTCCAGGTTTTGACCCACCCTTGGGCTCCTTAGGCCGAGAATTTTCTGAGAAAATCGATGGAAATTTGGCTATGAGAGATTCGGGCGTGAGGTCTATATTGGAAGTTGATGCGATCGAGGGCGCTGCACTATTGTGTCTCGGACGTGCTTGGGTATTCGAGTCTTCGTCGGAAGCGTTATCGTTTTCGTCTTCATCGAAGTCAAGCATACTATCTGCATCGTCATCGGCCCCATCGCCCTCTTCAGCTCGAGCAGCCTCCGCTGCCTGTTGTTCAGCCTCTTCTGCTTGCTGAATGCGCCGTCGCCTTAGTGCTTGAAGATCCACGCTGCTTGTTAACTCATCGTTGTCGACATCGTCCCAGACTCGCTTCTGGTCCAAGGTAATAGTCTTGTTCTTTGCCAGCCGTGCCATCCTCAGAGACGGGTCCTTTTTCTCTTCTTTCTTCATATTGAATCTCCTCTCTCTCCTCTCCTTGGCCCTCGCCGTTTTTTGGGCCACGGTGCGATTCCTGTGAGATACCATGCTTTTGGTATTTGTGAAAAGTCGGCCTATGTATGCAGATGCGCCTCTCGGCAAGAATATATGTATTTTCGGCTATTTTGTTCGTGTATTAAGACGAGACTTTGGAGAAGAAAGTGCTGGTACATGACGATTCTGATGAAGATGGTTGATCTATCTTGAAAATTTCAGCGGGGCTCAAAGCTTGGTGGACCAACCAAGTACCTAGATAGGTACAGCATTTAGCATTTACCCCTGCCTCGACCGGTGCCTATGCCCATTGGTAGATGTGTGAGCCAATCATGCTTGCTGTGTGGGTAATGGTGGGCATTAAAAGAGGACGACGACAAGATCGATCGGTGCCTGGTACATACTATGTATACCTAGGTTAGTAGGTAGTATCATTCATAGGCCATAGCTCACTTCAAAGATCACAAAACCCCTTCGGTAACATATCAGACTAGACTATATGAAATAGCCAAAGGCTTAATCTAGTTCGCCTTGAATACTGGAATGGTAGCAACGCTCACGGTAGCAAGCAAAAACATGTACAGCTATCTAACCTTTCATTAATAGGAACAAGCCTAGAATGCGAACACCACAGGATTGGTCGACATGTAGTATCATGGCAAAAATGCTAGAAATACAAACTAAGCCAGCAAAAAACCTGTCGAGAAGGCTTCTATCTAATGATACAATCTCACGTGTGCGCTTGCTTGCAGCTTAAGAAATGGCAGTATGCAAAATGACAAATCTGGATACCTTGCTACAGATCCTGGACAGCCTAGGTACATAGACGATCTCGTCAAGGAAAGTAGCCGATGGTGTGAAGCGCCAGTAGGGGCTGCGACAGATCCGCAGATTAGAAACGACTGTGCTTTGTTTTGCTGCTGATCTCTGGTTCCCAGACAGGCGGAGCCCGCACTCTGATTCGTTCATTGGCTCTCTAGGCGGCTGTGATCGCCTAGAATCAGGTGAGGCCTATGCTTCCCGACGTGGCGTCAAGGCAAAATGAAGCCAGGCTATTTATGAAACCTCTATCAATCTGATGCCGGACGCCATTTCTACGTCAGTAAAAATGGAAGGAAACGAAAGATATCTTGATGCTTTATATTGCGCGTAGCCACGTATGATAAGCGCTTTGTGAAGACGCTTCGTAGTTTACGCACCTCTGTTCCTAGCGCTGCTTAGGATTAATAAGAGCGATCAATTCGGGGGTAAGACGCCGGTACCTACTTGTCTTAAACGCTGAATGTGCAGGGCGGCTGTTTCTGAATGGTTACATGGCGTAGAGCCAAGGTCGAGCTAGGATGTTGGGTTCATACTCCATCTGCAGATAATCTTCTGGTGCCTTGGGTAGACAATAAGCGCCAAATGAACTACAGTACTTAGTGACAACCCTGAACATCTTATACTTGGGTAGTAGAGACGTAGTATGTCTCTATTCACTGCAGAAGCTCTCCTGTCGAGATAGTAGAATAATATCCTTACTAGGTCTCTAGATATGCGTTGTACTTGGGAGCATGCCTGCATTTAGTAGGCACCTATCTTTCTTCTCCTAAGTAGCACATATTTTGGTGGTAAACATGCAATTTGCTATACTACAAAGTTGCAGCACTTCTATTGCAAGACTGCTCGTCTCTAGGGCTTTAAGCTTAGACGCTGTGTTATCAGTCGTTTAGGAAAGGGAAAGATCCAGTCTCTTACACAGTTCTTGCATACATCAGCAAGTGATATTATTTCTCATCGGCCTCTCTCCCTTAATATCGAGCTACTGTCATGGGTAGGTATTGGCTGCCGCTGTTTACGGTGAAAGTTTCACCGCGACATGAAACAATGGGCTGGTTTCCGAGGAAGAACGTCAAGTTTACTGCATCTTCGCTTTCATCTCAGATACATACATACATATCAAAACTGATATCCCTTAGGTACCTAATGGGGTTAGCAAGTGAATGAGACACAGGCAAGACATGAAGGTATCCAGCCCAATATCTAAGCGGTTCCTTAGTTGCAACCTTTCAAAGCCCTATGTATGTAGGTATCTATTATTAATTAGCAGGTAGGTTAGCAGGTCACATAATGCTTCCCTTCTCTATTTCCTACGCATCTATTAGAAGTGTTTCTTCAAGTTTTTCGGTCACACGTCCTACTATAAAGGTCAAGAAGACCTTAGGTGCTTGAGATCGCTGACTTATAAGTCCTTTACCTCCAGATACTAAATAAGGTAAGTATCTAATAGGTATTAAGTAGCGACACCAGTCGGCAATTGAATTATATATCATAGTATACTTATCTCTTAGTTCATGCTTTGTACCTTCCTCTCTATTATACCATGATGTTTGGTCCTTGATTGTCAACCTATGAACCCCAACACAGGGGTTGTTCGCATCCATTGTATACATAGTGTACCTAATCCCAACTGTAAATCCTAGCCTGCTGTGCCTGAGCTGGGGGCGGGAGGGGTAGCGGCCGTAACTTGTGCAATGCTCAGTAAGGTATTGTAGCAGCCAGTGACCCCCCTTCCAAGTTTCCATCCAATCCCCGCGACTACAGCCCCGCCTGCCTTTGGATGTAACTGGCCCTCCGTCACCCTTTTGGAATATGTAATAATAAGTCCTCCTATTCTCGACTGCCCAGCCGAACCACTCGCCATCCTCTCTTTTGCACACACGTCCGTGTAAACTCAATCTCTATCCCAACCCTGCATCGTTGCAATCTATTACAAGTCGTCTGCACCCAGCGAGGAACCCAGACCTTCGACTTGTTCGCATTTTTGATCTGCAGCCGCCAATAAAACAACGCTGGCGCCCGATTTCAAGCTGTGGGCACTGGTCGGATTGCCTGCCTCGAGGGTCGCATGAAATTAATGCCTATGGCCAATCCAACACGGATTCTGATGCAAGCCTGAACTGTCGTCTTTCAACACTTGTTGACCCGGCCAAACCGAGTTAGCCTTTTTCTTTCACATCTGACATTCGACACTGTGCCTTTTTCTCTGCATTAATTCAACACGCTCGGGACCAAGTCCTTCTTTTTCGCCGTCTACTACCTATGGTGGAAGCCCTTTCACAGAATTGATTGCTGCATACCGATATAGTACAATCCATCTAGCAGGGGCTCGGCTTGCTCCTGTTGTGAGGTTTGATCGCATCGAGCAATCACATAGCCGTACTCTTGCTCTTGGATTTCGACCAAACAGTACTCATTACTGATGCACGATTGCCTACGCGGTGCACCAAGCTTGTATCGCAAGGAATACGTTGATCAGTCGAATACTTCTTCGTATTTCCTCTAATGTCTGCGCCAAACAGGTACGTGTTGTAATCTCAATTGGGTTCCCACGGCTTGCTACTATCTCGCGATGGGTAGTGCGTTGGCCATCTGCACGACTTTGGTTCTGTCCCATCTTGGTCTTGGTATCAATCGTATTGCGACGCCAAGTGCCTATGCGATGTCTTAATATCTTTGGTGGTCTCTGATAACTGTAAACCGGTCAGCTAATCGTGATTGTTACCGTTAGCATGTATTCGAACAATCAGTTCATGAATCCTGGTCCAGCACCAAGGCCGCCAACTGACCGACCGCGACTTAATCTAACACCCAACACCAATATGCCGGGAAGCATGGCGGTCGGATCGCCCATAACGCGTACTGCAACTTCGACGTATACCGGTTCGACCATCTCGCTCCCATTGGCACGAGAACGATCGAACCAGACAGATGGTATGGGCGGCGTTGCTATCATCAAAGAAGGCTGGGCGCAAGTGAAAGAGAGCCGTAATTTTATCCAACCATGGAAGCAGAAGTACTTGATCCTACGAAAGGAAAATCTTGATTTTCATAAACAAGAAGGCGGCAAAGTTTCATACACTTTATATCTTAAAGACGTAGTCAATGTTGGTCGAGTTGAGGCTGCGGGAACCATGTTTGAGATTAAGAGACACAGCAACGGTACCTCTACTAGCCCTGGCGATGACGACGGAGCGATTAGGACACTACAGATAAAGGTCAAGACGGACGATGACCTTTACGACTGGATCGATCTCCTCTATGGCCGATGCCCTACTATGGGCGGAGTCAGCAATCCGACCAACTTCTCACATGCAGTTCATGTCGGGTTTGACCCCCAAACGGGACAGTTTGTAGGGCTACCACCAGAGTGGTCTAAACTATTGAACTCGTCTGCCATCACGAAAGAGGATTACGAGCGAAATCCTCAAGCTGTTTTTGAAGTATTGGACTTCTATTCGGACCTGACCAAGCGGGCAGAGAACCCTCAACAGTATTCTAGCCTAACGCCGACACCTCCTCCAAGCAATCAAGCCAATAAGCAGCTCGGCTACGGCGCAAGCGGTACCTCTGTTGCACCTCCTAGGCCCATGCCTCCCCAGCAAAAGAGCAGTTATGGCAATCTACCGCCACAACAAAATGCACCTCCTCGGCCACCCCCGCCTGAAAATGTATCGCAACAACGGCAACAAATGCAGAATATGGCCACAAACTACGTCCCGCCGGATCCGGCCCGTGAGGAACAACGGCAGAGAATGGAGAGGCAAAGGGAGATAGAAGAACAGAATAGACGTGACTTGGAAGCATACAATGCTTCACTCCCAAAGAAGAAGATACCTTTAGCCCAGCAAGAGGTTGGTGGGTTTAGCGGAGGGTCGTCATCAGACCGATACAATCCTACACGGGCAGCACCGCCCGCTCCCAAGCCGGCAACCCAGCAAGCGAATAGCCTTCGTGAGAAACAGCGACCCGCACCACCGCCACCTACCTCAACTCCATCCAGACCGCCAGTGACACAGCAACCCAACATGAATATGTCGGCAACTCGAGAACCCCAGGGCAGCCAAGGAGCGCAACGTGCGCCACCTCGAGCTGATCAGTCATCCCCAACTTCGAGATATCCCAATGCAAACGGTTCCTCACAGTCCCGGACGAATGGGCAAAACCAGTCTCCGTCGCGTCTCCCAGCCCCCGCTGTCAAGCCGCTCAATGTTCCCGTGAAGCCCAGCCAGCCCCAGCAGAACGACGGTGTCAAGGCCGCAGAATTAGCTCTCACATCTAAGGCTCCTGAGCGAAAGCAAGATGTTCGCATGTCAACAATGAGCGAGAAGGAGGTTATGGCGAAGTTGATAGAGGCTGTGTCTAAAGATGATCCAAACTTGTCTTACTCGAAACAAAAGAAAATCGGTCAAGGAGCTTCTGGCTCTGTTTACGTGGCCAAGGTCAAGGAGGGTGCTGTCTCGCCAGTGGCTCGGGAGGTTCTCCGTAATTTTGGAACCCGCGCCCAAGTTGCTATTAAACAGATGGATCTGGCGCACCAACCTCGTAAAGAACTGATCGTGAACGAAATCATGGTCATGAAGGACAGCAAGCATCGGAACATTGTTAACTTCCTGGACGCGTTTCTTCGTAACAACAACAGCGAGCTATGGGTTGTCATGGAGTATATGGAGGGCGGCGCCTTGACTGACGTTATTGATAATAATACTGTTATCACGGAAGAACAGATCTCGACGATTTGTCTCGAGGTAAGTATTCTCGCCTACTATTGTCCACATGGGTTGACTCTAAACTCTGGTTCTAGACTTGCCGAGGATTGGAGCATCTCCACTCCCAGAATATCATACACCGCGATATCAAAAGTGACAATGTCCTGCTAGACGCTCGCGGTAACGTGAAGATTAGTAAGTTTCCATCTTTACTCACCAGCCAACACGCGCGACTAAGACGATACAGCCGATTTCGGATTCTGCGCCAAACTCACAGAGACCAAATCGAAGCGAGCCACTATGGTTGGCACGCCTTACTGGATGGCTCCGGAGGTAGTCAAGCAGAAAGAATACGGCCCCAAGGTTGACATATGGTCCTTGGGTATTATGGCGATCGAGATGATCGAATCGGAGCCTCCCTATCTCAACGAGGAGCCCCTCAAGGCTCTTTACCTTATTGCCACCAATGGCACTCCTCGCCTCAAGAAGCCAGAGAAACTCACCAAGGAGTTGAAAGCTTTCCTGTCTGTCTGCCTGTGCGTCGATGTCAAGAGCCGTGCTTCGGCAAATGAGCTTCTGAAGCATGATTTCCTGAAGCACGGCTGCCCATTGCCAAGTCTCTCTGAATTACTCGCCTTCCGGAAGCACGCAAAATAAGCGTCATTGATGAATAGCGATACCCCCATTTTGTTTTAGATTAGCCTTCTTATGTAAGGGTGCTGCATGGAAAACACCGTCGTTTTGAGTGCGCATTTCTGGAGCCGCTCTCTCTACCCTGCTCTCTTGCGGGGAGGGGCTGAGCGGTAGCAAATCAGCTGCGTCGCAAGGTCTGCATGGGAAGATGATGAACTAGTTGGAACAAGGTAGAACTGGTGCCAAATAGATAGCAAGACTCTGCAAGGCCCACGGTACTATTTAGCGTTTCGTTATATACCAGCATGCCTGTGGCCTTCATAACGTTGAAATGCATTTTCGTTTCTCCATCCTTTTCCGTTATGAGAAAGTAGTCTTCAAATTTTAGTTACGGTCTAAAGTTACCTCAGAGTTCTTACCACGCAGAGGGGCACTACTATCGAAGGAAAAGGACGTAAGGAGTAGGAGTTCTGACTTCTCCCATATCCCCAATATGTTTAGGTGTTGTCCGCACTACGAAACAGTCACATTTATCTCCAAGACTTTCAAGATATTTACCAACTCACCTATTTTATTTGCTGCTTACTGAAAAGATATGAAAAGTATGGGGTATTAGCTGAGGTTGGGCCAGAGACCTAGCCGGTGAACATGGACATCGACACCTCTAACCGCATCTTTTAGCGGAGGCGTTGTCGAAGCTCCAAGCCGAGCTCCAGGGGCCGTCCTGGCCAGGAACCGGGGGGCTCCCGCCCGCCGACCAGACCTGGCTACCTAATGGCGAGGGGCCTGGTGCTTGTCTCCTGCCGGAGGGTATCTGCGTTTTCGGAGCCATTGACTTGCGTGGACGTTCATCGAATCGAAGACCCTCCGCGCCGATGGGGCGCCCGTTGGAGCCGGCGAATAAGCTATGCCCGCCTTGTTGTTGATCCACCCGTACGGGTGGTACCTGTTGCGCCGGAGCCGCTGGAGACGGCGCGGACCGGGGCGGGTGGTAGCGATGCATATTTGGCATCGCGGTTCTCGGTCTATCGTAGTCCGCTGCTGTGGTTACGAAATCACCTTCATCGACATCTGCTTCCTCTCGCTTGGCTGCCCGTTGCGAGGAAGATGATTTGGCAGCAGGGGTGGCCATGCGCATGATCCGCTTGCGATACGCCTGTTCGTCTTCATCTGCGCTTCGTTTCGGAGGCCGGGGGAAACCTGGCATTTGGGGTATGCCCCTGGTGTCATCGTCATTGCAATCCGGTTCCCTCCATATATAGTGTGTCGAATTGCCCGAACCGTCTGTCCCTTGCGAGTCTTGCGACGGAGATGCGGGTGGCTCGGGAAGAGTGGGATAACTTACCGTACCTTGGCCTTGTCCATGACAAGGCTGAGCAGCTTGATTACCTTGTCCCTGGCAAGTCTGAGCAGCTTGATTACCTTGACCTTGACAAGGCTGAGCAGCAGGAGCAACGTTTTGGTGTTGTGGCATCGTGCCGGTCCGTTGCTGCAACATTGGCAATACCTGAGAGTGCAGAATGTGGGTGAGGAAAGGGATGTCCTCTTTGAGAAAAGGATGGACGGTCGCAGGAAGATTGTTCAACGTGAACCACCGAGCCTCCACAGACTCGTACGAGATGGGTTTGGGTACCTGGCCGTCTGGCGGTGTAAAGTGAGCGAAGACGTACGTGTAGGTCAAATATTTTATCCCTCCGTGGTCATGCTTGTACTGTAATCCCAGATAGTGTACCGTTGTTGGGCAGATGCCGTACTCCTCCTTTGCCTCGCGAATTGCCGTCTGTACTGAGTCTTCGCAAGGAGTGTCGGCATGCCCACCGATGAAGGCCCATGTATCGCCGTTTGACATCCGGCTGGAACGATGATCGAGGAGAATCTCTAGCTCTCCTTGGCAGTTGAGCCGCACAAGAACGAGTCCGGCTACGGGGTAGTTCGTTGCGTGCATATGCCCCAATCGGCACTGGACATTCTTCTGTGGTTCCCAGGGCTTCTGGTAATCACGGAGCCAGCAAGGAGTTTGGTCAGCCATTTTTCTGCGATTTTGGGGTTTTGAGGGTAAAGGGGTGTTGCCGAGCAAGTTATGTCTGGTCGGCCTTGTGGAGAAAGATGGTTGCTTCGGTTGCTAGATCGAGTCTCGAAAGGTTACCTGCCAATGTTGTGGTGGTGGTGAGTGGTCTTTCAGGTAGATTCTGACTGTGGATTTCTATGCTTATTTATACATCTAGACTAGCCGCTAGAAATATGATGGTTAAAAAATTGTTACAATTACTAGTTGGTTGCGTTATAGCAACAGACAACCACGATACTAAGGAATTGTTCCCGTATACTATGAGTTTGTTTCTCACTACTCTCTATGCAACACTCGAAGAGACGTGTCATAATTATGAAAGAACTAAGCAGGGTCCTGAGAAGCTCCTTTCATTGTTCGTCTATGCGCTGTTTGACTTAGATCCATCCATGATGTCTTTCTTTGAGTCCGTTTCCTCTATTCCCGGTTCGGGGGCCACTTACATGTACGGAGGTAGTGGCAACTTGGGAGTTTCTGATCCGGCCGGTGGTACGCAGACCGCGCTAGCTATATTAGGATTAGCGTACAACACCAGACGCGTTAATAAGCTCAAGAGGGTTCCACCTGGGCAAAGGACCTTTGGAAATTGTTCAGCCTTGTACTTCAAACACCGGAACTTGAATGGTGTGCTATGAGCGCACTTCTATCTTTCACTTTCTAACTTCTAACATATATTTTGACATACATCGTCATATTCTTAGACCATTCTGTGGCCGGTTTTACTCTTAGTTTGCGTCCCTAGTCACTAGCTATTATTGCGTGTACAGGCTAGTTATGGAAATGACTTGTGTACTGTCGCTCTAGTTTTTTTGGTTCTGTCTCTTGACATTTCCATTGATTGGCATCACCCCGTTTCGCCCGGTCCGGTTGCGTCGCCCTGATCTGGTAACGGCTCCGGTGTCCTCTCGCGACTCTCAATCATCACCACCTAAATTCGCCCTTTCTTCCGATTTCGTTTCCGTCACTCGCCGCCCACCATGACGACCATGACGGCAACACCTTCCGCCCGCAATGGGAGCATGAACGGGGCGGCTAATGGCGCAGCTGCCACCCAAGCTGGGGCCAAGCGATTCTCGGATATCCCAGCCACCATCGAAGTTCCCGTGCAGGAAGATGACGACTTCCTTAACGTGGAAATTGACCTAAACAATCTAGTAGACGATCCGACCGAGCTTTGCGACATGTTCGAGAATGAGCACACTGCCCGTTTGTACTGGATGACGATCGCCCTTGCCTATGCAAAGCAGAACAAGACCGACCGCGCCATCGAAGTTCTCCAGCGGGGTAGCAATGCAATGCAAGATACCACACCCATGGAAAAGCTGAGTATCATCAGTTGTATCTGCTGGATGTACTTGCGCAAGTGCAGAGAAGCGCCGCGCATCCCCCCTGAAGGCGCCCTTCTATCCGAGGCCAAGACCAAGGACCACTATCTCCAGCTTGCTACCTCGTCTCTAAACGACGCTTCCCGTATAAACCCTGCCTTCCCGCCGCTCCTCTTGGCCCGTGGTGTCCTCCAGCTTTTGAAAGCATCGCTCCAGGCTCCTTCGAAAGCACCCGCTGGTGGCCACATTGACCAAGTCAAGCTCGAACTCTTGAAAAGCGCATTAAAGTCATTTGAGCAAGCCAGCAAAGTCTCACAAGGGAAAAATATGTTGGCTTCGATGGGCAAGGCGCGCGCATTGTATGGAATGGGCAACTATAAAGATGCCTTGACTACATACCAAGACGTTCTCTTGAAGACACCAGATCTTGTAGACCCAGATCCGCGGGTGGGGATTGGCTGTTGCCTCTGGCAGCTTGGCTACAAGGACGATGCAAAACAGGCTTGGGTGCGATCTCTCGAACTCAGCCCAGAGTCTAGAGCTATTATACTCCTTGGCCTATATTATCTAGACGCCAGCAGCCGAGTTCCTACAGGGAGTGATGAATTCATCAGGCTTTACAAGAAAGCTATGATCGAATATACTCAAAAATCTTTCAAAATCGACAAGAACCAACCATTGACCTGCGCCACCTTCGCCAACCACTTTCTATCTATCAAGAATTGGTCTCACGTAGAGTCACTCGCGAATAAGGCCATTCAGTACACCGATGTGAATGCCATTGCGAGTGACGGCTGGTACCTGCTAGCCAGGAAAGAGCACCATCATGGAAATATAGAAACGGCTACAGACTACTACCGTCGTGCGGACGAAGCTAGGGGAGGTCTGGACAGGGGCTATCTCCCGGCCAAATTTGGAGTCGCCCAGTTATCTGTACTCAACAACGATCTTGGTGAAGCCAAACTTCGTCTTGAGAAGATCATCCAGCCAGCTGGTAAGCACGACCGTAACTACGAAGCTATGATTCTCTTGGGGACGTTGTATGCGGAAGAAGTCTTCGCAAACGAGTATGCTACTGCCAAGGAGGACAAGTCAGCAGAGATGAGGAAAGCAATTGACTATCTGGAACAAGTTCGCACAGCTTGGAAGGATCCCAAGAAGAACCTCTCCCTTGACCCTTCTATCCTTCTAAACCTAGCTCGTCTGTACGAGCACTCACAACCCGAGAAGGCACTGCAATGTCTCCTTCAAGTAGAGCAGTTTGAGCTGGACCAGATTCCGTCATCCGATTACCCCGAGGGGATCGAGGTTCCATCGGAGCTGCGCAATGCTCTCCGCAAGAACCTAGCGCCCCAGCTCTTGAACAATATCGGTTGCTTTTACTCTCAAGCAGAGAAACATGATCGCGCAACCGAAATGTTCCAAGCAGCCCTAAGCTCGTGTATGCGAATTGGAGAGAAGGGTGAAGAAATGGACACGGACGCTCTGGTTACAACGATTAGCTTCAACCTGGGCCGAAGCTACGAGTCTCAGGGTCTCACAGACAAAGCTATAGAGGTGTACGAACAGTTGGTGGCACGCCACGACGACTACACGGATGCCCAAGCACGCTTAGCATATATCAAGCTACGGAAGAACCCTAACAAGGAAGGCCCAGACGCCGTGGCAAAACTCTACCAGGCTAATTCAGCTGATCTGGAAGTTCGTGCTCTTTATGGCTGGTACCTTGGACGAGTTCACACACGAAAACGGCCTGCTAATATCAACGAGGACGCCGAACTCAGACATTACAAGCACACGCTGCAAAACTATGACAAGCACGACAGATACGCACTTATTGGTATGGGTAATCTGTACATGATGACTGCTCGAGAAATGCGACGGGAGACGGAACAGGAGAGACAGAAGCGATCGGCTACTTACACTCGTGCCGTGGAATTTTTTGACAAGGCCCTACAACTTGATCCCAAGAATGCTCATGCGGCCCAGGGAGTGGCTGTGGCGTTGATCGAAGATAAGAAGGACTATTCCAATGCTCTCCCTATCCTAATCAAGGTGCGCGAGACGATCAAGGATGCCAATGTCTATGTGAACCTCGGCCACACTTATGCGGAACTCCGTCAGTTTTCCAAGGCGATCGAGAACTACGAGATTGCCTTGTCAAAGGAGGGCAAAAGCAATGATGCAAACATCTTAGCATGTCTAGGGCGGACTTGGCTTAACAGAGGCCGGCACGAGCGGAATCCGGATGCCTTCAAGAAAGCTTTGAGCTACGCCAAGAAGGTAGGGCACACGAAAACCACGTACGTATATGATGTGTGATCGAACTAACCATGAATGCAGGCCCTTGAAGTATCGCCGGACCAAGTTCACTTCAAATTCAACGTAGCATTTGTACAGATACAGCTAGTCCAGCACATTATGAATGTGCCTGAGTCTCAGCGCACACTGGTGCAATTAGAGGAGGCGTCTGGAGGCCTAGAAGCCGCCATTGTGGCACTCGACGAGATAGCGCAACATCCGCAACCACCATACCCAAAGGTTGATGTAGAGCAGCGTGCAAACATGGCACGGAATACACAGCGGAAGCAGCTCGGACGACAGATCGAGAGCCAAAAGGAGTACGAAGAAAAGAACAAGGAGAAGATTCAAGCTGTGCTTGAGAAACGGCAAGCCGATGCAAAGAGGCGTGAAGAGGAAAAGCAACTGGCTATAGCCAGAGAACGGGAAAGACAGGAGAAGATCCGGAAAGAACGTGAGGAGATGGCGGCACGGGAAAGGGAGCGTGACGAGGCTAGAAAAGCCGAAGAAGATGCTGAGCTCACCACAGACGCGGAGACGGGAGAGAAGGTAAAGCGGAAACGGAAACCCAAGCCCCGGGGAGAAGACCGGCCCAGGAGTCAGTCGGAGAGGAAGAAGAAGAAGGCCAGGCAGGATGAGGAAGAGGGATCCGATGAGGAAGACCAGCCGAAGAAGAAGCGACGACTTGCAAAGAAGGACAACAAACAGTACAAGTCTGCAGAAATTGTGGTAGACAGCTCAGACGAGGGAGGCGACAATGAAGATGCGCTGGACCGTGCCGAGAGGGCCATTGAAAACCGCAGTTCAGCATTCTCCGACGACGTGCGACCATCTAAATCCGATGTAGCGGACGATGACATGGATGTCGACCAGACAGCTAACCAAGACGAAGATGACGAGGAGGAACAGGCCGCGGCCGCCCGGACGGCCTCGAAGCGCAATAGACGAGGCAGGGTCTTAGATGACAGTGACGAAGAAGATGACGACGGCGCGGCCGAGAGCCCAGCTAAGGTCGCTGATAGTGAAGATGAAGCCGGTGCCAGGGACACCACAATGGCGGACGCAAGCGACGATAATGAGGAGGAATATTAATAAAGTGTACACCAGAGAGGGCGCCTTTGCAGACTGCACTTCATCTTTGCTTCCTTCCACTTTGCGGGACAGACTGAACCAAATTCTTCTTCGGGGTCATTGAATTGAAAAAGTCTCGGGCTAGGCGCTTGTGGCGACGGCTTTGGTTGATCCAGTGTATTAAATGATAAGTCATTGGCGATAGAACTTTAATATCGAAGGTCTCAGCCGAGAATTTATCTCTAGAGGAAGAGAAATCACAGCGAGACATTCAGCGATTCCTATTTTGCAAATACCTAATATGCAGTGTGAATATTTTTGATATTGTTGTGTTGATTTAGATGCAACTTTTACCTTCTGTATCTCCTTCGTACTTGGCTACCTTCACGTGCGCGAAATCTGCTTGGCTGTTTTGAACGCATCTCCACTTACCCTACTGTATACCAGGCTTGTGTACTAGGGTATTTACATACTACGAACCTACCACATTCGAGCAGACAAGTCGGATTGCAATGTAATAGCCAATAGACTACTTATTTGTCACTTCGCCTATTGAAAGGGCGTCTTAGGAAAGGAAATCGACATTCATTAACTCTATCAGCGTGAAATTCTTTGGTCTGTTACTTAAGTAGCGTCGGCAGGCTATATCACTACACTATCTCAATCTTGATTGCCGATCCAATTGACGACATCAACGACAACGCATGGCTGTCCCGACTACCTAAGACGATTAGACGGGCTGGTCAATATTTCGGGATAGGTACACCGAGCGTAGCAAAGCAGCATTTGAAGAGGTAAATGCCACCGTTGTCAATACGGCTTCGGCCGACATGTCTGCTTTCTGCGCGGGTGTCCGGATCCGCTGCTCTCACTGCTACTGCTACTGATCGGGGCACCGGTGTTCGCTACGGCTGCACTTTCCATAGAGCGGTATCAACGGGGACGAGGACATATCAACACCCCCTGGGCCTTGGAACAAACAGAAGAACGCTACTCCTTCGGGAATCAAGCCCTTCGTCTAGGGCAGCTATGTCTACAACTCCCACCCAGGAGGAAGACGGGAAAGAAGGAGGAGACCCGGACTCCGTAAAAGGTAAAGGCCAGCGCAGCCTCCCTGCTCTCTTCGTCCGCAGCGGCACATCAACGGGTCTGGTCCTAAAAGCATCGGATCTTCCTCCTCTCTCTTCAATGGACAAATGGCGGGATATTCTCCCTGCGGCCATGGGATCGCCGGACCCGATATACAGACGCCAGCTCGATGGGATGGGAGGGGGTATTTCGAGCACTTCTAAGGTTTGCGTTCTCGCTCCCTCTTCTTCTTCTTCTCGGGGTAAGGAAGGGCGTGGGGGTGAGGGGCATGAGAAGGAAAGAGAAGAAGAAGAAGCAGAAGCAGACGTACATTTCACATTCGTCCAAGTGGGCATACGCGACGGAGAGCTGGACTTAGCGGGTAATTGCGGGAATATGAGCGCTGTTGTCGGCCCCGTGGCTTGGGATTGGGGTTTTGTGCCTGAGACAGAGAGGCAGGGGAGGGTAAGGGTTGTTGAGAAGAAAGGGGAAGGAGCCAAAGAAGGAGCCAAAGAAGGGAGGGAGAGAGGGGAGAGGGTGATGGAGGCGATGGTGAAGGTGTTCAATACGAATACTAACAAGATCATACATTCGCGTTTCCGCGTCAGTGGGAACCCGCCCAGGTATGATCCCTCTGGGGATTATGGTATGGATGGGGTCCCTGGGACGCAGAGTCGGATTACGGTATGTGCTTACCTACTTATCTATACATCTATCTATCTCATCATCACGAGAGTTTTGAATCCCCCTTTTTTTCCCCTCCTCCTTGCTTTTCCCTTTGCTTTAGTAAGTTTCGGAGTTTTGGATTCTTACACATTTCTACGATGGTGGTGCTTTTCTTACTCGCCGCCAGGGATTAACTACATACTAACTACCCTACCAATCACGAACAGCTCAGCTTCATCAACCCAGCCGGTGCAAAAACAGGTCGTGCCCTACCTACAGGGAATCCAATCGACACGCTAGACCTACCGGACGGGAGCCAGATCCGCGCATCCCTCGTCGACGTCTCGAACCCGGGGGTCTTCGTCACGCTCGAGGATTTGGGCTTGTCGGGACACGTCTCCCCGGATACTTTCACGCCCGCGACTGTAGAAGCAGACGAGAAGTTAAAAGGGCGGCTGGAGATGATTCGGCGGGAAGGCGCTAGGCGTATGGGGCTGAACCCGGATGTGCAGAGCGTGCCGAAGATTGTGCTGTTGTTCCCGCAATCAGAGGCAAATGTGGAGGAGGGGGTCGATCTGAGATGTCTGGCCATGTCCATGGGACAGGCGCATAAAGCCGTTCCTCTCACGCTGTCGCTTTGTCTTGGAGCGGCTGCTAATATCGAGGGGACTGTCGCTGCGACGGTCTGTAGGAATAGAGATAAAAACAAGAAAGGTGAGGAGAGGGGTGATGAGGGGAAGGATAGGAAGAAGGCTGAGGAGTCGAGATCTGTGGTTATTGCCCATCCGAGCGGCACTGTTGAGATTGGGGCCACGTTTAGAGATGGGGTGATTGTTTCAGCGGATTTACATCGGACGGCGAGGATACTGATGAAGGGGGAGGTGTATTATTAGGAGTGCTTGGTCTGGTGGCTTCAGAGTTGATGAAATATTTTGGAAGGGGGCAGTATGGTGATGGATATGACTTTACAGAGGTTGTTGGAGATCGTGGTTAGAGACTACGAGAGACTACGAGAGACATTGTTTGTATTATTATGACTATTATGGCGCTGCCTGTTTACGACAATGTCTACCTGCATAGGTATCCTAGGGTGGAAGGGTCAGGCTGTACATCAGTAAAGCGCGTGTCTCTGCTCGGGATACATGATCTGGCATCTGACTTTGCTATCCTATATTACTTGCATACACTTGCCAAGTACTAACCATAGACACTCGGGAACTCGGTCATATTCTTCTTGTTGATTAACTATACATTCTGTGTTCATATTGATGAGTATCTCACACTTCGTGCCCTCCAATGCATCGTAGAGTCTTTTAGCAACAAAGCAAAGGCTCGAAGGTTCATTTACCCTTGTACCTGTTTGCAATAAAATCAACAAGTGCCAGTATTTTTGAACTGAAAGAAGGTAATCTGCAAAAGATCCAAGGACGCTTTGCCTCGGCCACTCCCCTTTGTAGAGACCATCCTTTGATCTATACGAGTCCTAAATGCCTGTCTTGTCCGTTCTTATAGGAGAAAGGAGAATCAGGGAGTCATAGCATAATAGTTAGACAAATGCTCATATTAATCTACGATTAGCCGTACATCTTCTCCGACAAAAAGAAAATCAAAATATAATTGTATTTATCCTCACTAGAACCTTTCCGTCCCATCCTAGCGACCTAATCCGAAAACCCTATACGTAGCCGGGAGAAATAGAAAGTAACAAAATAAAAATAAAAATGTGCACGAGAAGAACGCTCTTCTTCAAAGGCAAATGCCACAGCCGAAGAGAGCACGACTACGATACCGAGGACTGCGAAGAGAAGCTTGGGGAGAATTGTCCGTATCTGATCGAGGGGCCAATCATTGAGACGGGGTTGGATTGCGTGTTGTGTAATCCAAGGCCGAGGAGGAAGTTGAAGAAAACGAAAATGCAGACGCAGACGCAGACGAGGAAGAAAGTTGTGAATGGGCTTGTTGTGAAGGATGTCACGGGGACGGAGACGGAGAAGATGGGGGTTTGAAGGGGGAGAAGGGGGAGAAGGGGAGGGGAGCACGGGGAAGACAGGGATACGAGACCTAGAAGGTGGGTTGGGGGATTGACTTAAAGACCGGAGGATGACCTATTTTTCACTATCTGATGTCTTCGCGTGAGGTTGAAGGGTTAGGCTTTGGCTTGGTCAAATTCTTGTTGGATATTCTTTAGCTTTAACGCATGAGACTAGAACTTGCGTATACATTAGAAGCAGAATTGTAATGTCGTATCGGTAAATGGATCGGCGAATAGTATAACCTCCAGGATTGAGCTGAAATATGCATGTACATACACATTGCATCTGCTTACCTTCAATACCACATCATTCTTATCTACCTGGTTACCTGCCTACCTATAGTATCAATCTGTCATAAGTGTAGCACAACGGCAGCCACGCAGTTGTAAGCAGTACGACGCAAAAAATGCACGCCAATATAGAGGGATTACTTATTTTGGAGGTCACGAGGTTTCATTTGCAGGTCGTTGATCAACGGTCATCCAATATTGAAAGTCTACCCTGTCGTCTGGAACTTACCATCTCGAATACTAAGGGGAATAACGTGGTGCCGTTTAGATAGACTACATTCGCTCATGAGGTCTAGAACTCTCTATAGCTTGAGCAGGTAAACTTTAATGGTGCCGGTATGAGCCGTAGATGCTGTGTTTTGAGGAACACGAGAATGACCATATTCGGACCTGTGGTTTGGATACTCATAGGATATAGCAGCTTTACCCATGATGAGTTGGACTCGGACGGTTTCCGTAGGCACTAGTATTACTGTCAGTAGGTATCATGGAACTTGAGCACGTCATAGAGAATATTGGAAACAGGAATTCATATGCCGTGTTTAACGTAGAAATATCATGATAGATATCTATACGCTAATGCAATCTAAAAGGTATATCTAAACCCTTCTACTCCTTCTAGCACTATCTTGCCACCGTCAGCTAGCTTATTAGCGAAGCGGAAGTACACAGAAAATGCGGCAACAATCGCTATCAACAAAATATGAGACCCAATAGACACCCATATGGCGGTGGGATACCGGGGTGCTTCCTGATACCGGACAATAAAACTGCCCGCGATACCGCCAGCTCCGTTCAGCGCTGTCACGGCAGCAGCTGTAAAGGCACGCTTCCACTGCCCCGTGATGTTGTTCGCCTGGTACGCTGATAAGGCCGCCCAATTGCTGACATAGGCGCCGGTGGCCAGGAAAGTGCCGAAATATCGCACGCCGTCCTGCTGCGCGAAACCCAACAAGCTGAAGCCGACGATCAAGGTCAAGCAGTTGAAGACGATTACAGGGCCCCTAAGGCGAAGCCTGTCGCCGACAAGGGACGAGAGGAGCACGGGTATCACCGCATAGTAATAAGGAGGCGCATTGAGCAAGATGGCCTGGTTCTCGCTGAAGCCGAGTCCGCCCTGCAGAATACTGGGCAGGAAGTACGACAGCGACGTCGAGACGAGGTTGAGCAGGAAGAACATGACGGCGAAGCCGTAGATCTTGGGGTCCTTCGCATGCACGAGAACCTTGGACCAGGCGAACTCATCAATCTCGACGTCCTTACGGTCGGCATTGATGCGCGCGACGGCGAGCTGCTGCTCCTCGGGTGTCAGGAACCAGACGGAGCGGTGGGCGTTCTCGGGGAAATCGACCATCCAGAAGTACGTCACCAGGCCGATCACTACCGAGATGAGCCCCTGCACCAGGAACATGTACCGCCACCCGGCGAGCCCGCCACGGCCGTCCAGGTGGTTGAGGCCGAAGTTGACGATGCCGCCCGTGGCGAGAATGGTCACCTCGCCCATCTGCAAGAAGGCGAATCGCGTCTGCTGCTCCCGCCGCGGGTACCACGTTGAGATGAGGTATGTCAGACCCGGGTAGATGCCACTCATGGCTGCTCCCAGCAACACGCGAAGGGCGATCATCTGCTGCCATGTCTGGATGAAGGCCGTGGCCAGCGTGATGACGCCGAAGGCGAAGGTGATGAAGGAGAACCACAGGCGTGGGCCGAACGTGCGCACGGCTAGCGTAGACGGCAGCTGGAATGCGATGGAGCTGATGGTGAAGATGAAGATGGCGATGCTGAACCGGTTCCCCGTGAGTCCTAGGTCGAGCGGTAGCGATGTCACGGCCGCCGAGCTGATGACGCCTGAGTCCAGCAGGTTCAGCGAGCACAGGATCCCCGCGATGGTGCACAGACGCAGGTCCACCTTGCGACGTAAACGTCTTTCGAGCGATCTATTCGACTCGAATTGGGCGGTGCCGCTCGTGTTATTATTGTTGTTGTTCTCTCCATTATTGCCCCAATCGCCGCCAGCGTCGTCAACTGCTTCTGTGATGGGAGAAGTCTCATGTGATCCCTTGGCAGGCTGGTTCGCCGAAGGCGATCGCTGCTGTTGAACTGGTGACGCTGAAGCGGCCATGGTGTAGCACACCCAGCACAGTTCTGAAGGGTTGTATGTATAGGGGACGGAGGAAGGAAAAAGCCAAAATGCGGCAAAGACCAAGAAAATCAACTTCTATAATCTACCTACATCTTCCCCCGGGCCAGAACAAGCAATACTTTAAATTTTGGATGCGACTCTGCTTATTATCTTGGCTGAACCAGTGTTGCATTTCCCGGCCACCTCAACCGGCCCGCCGGTCTCGGTATCCACCAGTCAAAAAAAGCATTTCAAAGCAGAAACCCGACGCTAATAAAAAAGCAAGTACTATGGTTGAACCCCCAGTAAGTGTAAGTTGGTACTGGTAATGCATAGGCATGTAGGGTCTACGATAGTGAGCACCTTGCAACTACTATCGTAATCGTATGCAATCATATGCAAATCGTATGTATCGCATTGGTAAAAGCCTGGTCTTGATTACTAGACCGATTACTAACTACATAGATCTCTGCGCTTTGTGACCCAACCCAGCCCTCTCTCTCCCCGGAATCATCTAGAACAAATCGGATCGGTTATCGACATCACACAACATCTTAGGGTACTCAGCTGTTCGAACTCGTATTGTTTCCTCCATTCTACCCCGATATGGTGTATTAATCATTAACGACTACTTTTTGTGTGCTTCGTCCAAAAGAATAAATACAAATCAGATCGTTCCGAGACAAATGGACGCGGTTAAATCAACAAGGTCGTAATTTGACTGATGACCATGGCTAGGCCCTGCAGGGCGGTTTCGATACAGGTAGAACAGGTAAATACGGTGTGCAACCTTGAAGACAATGAGCACTGCAGGAATTCGCTAGTGGCTACGTTACAGCTGTGTAGGTTACCATGGATATTGCACTTCAGTGAATCCATTCAAACCTTTTCTTTTGTTCGGTGCCAATATGAAAATGAAAGACATAATATACATCATATGTATGATCAAGCAAATCTTCAACATGTCCAAGTACCTACATAATTTGAGGTGCTGATTCTTCAGCGGAACACAATTTCGGTTGTAATTACCTAGATACTGGTACAACAGATAGGCTACCCGCCACCAACGGCCAACCATGCATGTAAGCACGGAAAGTAACCGAGAGGCGGGCTTTGTAGATCGCCGAGGCCCCGCGGTAGTGACACCTTTGGCTCACCTACCTAGGTACCACCCGCACTACCTGAACTCAACGTTATAAGACCAATCGTTAGCGAGTGGCTTATTAGGTTGGCTGATTCTCCTCGTGTTTATAATAGAGAATAGTGTGGTATACTCTGTACGACATATGTGAATAAATTGAAACAATTTATATTTATGTCAGAGTCACAACAGCACTCGCAGACTATCAAGACTTCGGTATGCTTCGGTTGAAAGGGTATCAAGTAGTCTGTATTATCTAAAGTAGGATCTATCAAAGTATCCAATGGCGTTTATAGTACATATTATCTAAATAAAAAAAAGTAAGAAGTAAATAAAACCGACCCGACTTATCTCTTTATCCAAGACGAGGTAGTCTAGCTGTGGCCTTCATGTCGTCAGCATTCAGCAAATCAACACCTTCAGCGTGTATCTGCTCCCACACTCCGTCACTAGGCAGGTTCCCTATGAAATGGCATTAGTACCTACTTTATCTATGTCCTCACATAGGACCAGGAAACAGAAAAGGAAAGAGAAAATAAAAATGGGTGTCTTATTGAACTCACAGTATCGCGCAACCAACCCCCTAGCGTGAGCCTTGCTCACGTGACTCCTCAGCTTGGTCAACTCGTCCGAGCTGATGTTGCCGTCGCTACTGACGACGTCCTCGAAGTCGGCGGAGGCGGTATACGAGTTCTGTCGGTTGTAGTCGGCGCCGTCGAGGTTGGCGAGGGGGGCATCGTAGAACACGTCCCGATTGGGAACGCCGTCGCCCGAGGAGATGCGGTCGAAGGGCGCGGAGCCGCTAGCAGAGATAGTCACGGCGCCGCGCTTGAACACGCCGTTCTCGACCTTGCTTAAGTATCCGGCCTGGCGGAGCGGGTCCAGCGCTTTGACGACGGCGTCTAGCGTGCCCTTGTCGGAGGTCTTGAAGTCGACGAGAAGAACTAAAGTCTGATCGGGTCTGGACTTGTAGGCGGAGCCGCCGTTGTGGTCGATGATGGCTTTTAGGGGATCGACGTATTGAGCGCGTAAAGTGCGGCCGGCTTTGGGTAGGAGGTGTCCGATGATCACATCGCCGCCGGATAGCCAGACGTCGGCTTCTATGCCGATGCAGCCTGCCGCCAAAGCCTCGAAGAGCGGAATCTCTTGGTCGTAGTCGTTGTGGCTGTGGCATGGAGCTGGGATCACGTCCTTGAGAGAGTCGAGGGGCCATGGACTCAAGGGAGAACCGCCGCCCGTGTTGACCTGTTGCACGGATAGTACTGTTGATCCGAGGAGTTTGTTCAATGCGTCCCTATACTAAAAGTTAGTGATTCCGGTTACATGTGCGAACTTTAGCACCGCTACTGTAAACCGGTAGAGGAACTACTCTCTGAAGGCCGTTCCATGAGGGATGAAATAGTTGCGGAGGGTCTTACTCTTTGGGGGGAACACTCTTGCCGAAGGCATGGTAGCTGATACCCATGTCACCAACCTGTTTGAGCACGATTAGCTTCTTGTGTACAACCACAACACCACAATGAGATAGGTTGTCTTCTTGCCTGGTATGTACCACCCTTGGTATCATGGTGCGTAGAACCATAGCATTTGCCGCCCTCTGCGGAGATCTTGCCAAGGTACCCCTGGCAAGAGCCACCTGTGAAGCAATAAGCATCCTAAATTTCATCAAAGGAGGCCCAGTCGAGTGTCTACTCACTCTCTACAGTGTGGTCGCTATTCTCTTTATTGTGAATCTCGACTAATAGTCACTCGTTAGTTTACCGACTGCCCTATAATCTATCTCACAAATGTTATTCCTGGGGGTTCTGGTTCCTTCAACTCACAGTACACATAACCCAAGACACCGTAGCTCGAGGCGTCCTGGCCGCCGTCTAGGTAAGCCTCGGTGGCCATGGAGAGATAGTCGCCCTTCTTGACGGTCTTGCCGTTGGCCATATCGCAGAACTTCTTGACGGCCGAGTTGAAGCCCGTCCGCTTGTCCGTGCCCCCGCCGATCTGGACGTCGCTGACGGCCATCCACGTGTCGGAGCAGCTCGAGATGTCGTCCGTCACCCTGGCTTCCCCCTCATCGGCGGGGATCGCCGACGACGACGGGCTAGTGGTAGGAGTGGTTGTCGCATTCCTGATCACCGGGACGGGCAGGTTATTCAAGGGCGTGGCCTTTTCGAGAGGAGTTAGTGTGTATCTTGTGCTTCTTTCCCCCGCCACTTTCGTCCCTCTTCGCTATATACACAAGAAACTAAAGGGAAGGGAAGCAAAGCAAGGAAAGTCTTACGAGCACCGCGCTGGCCGCGAATAGCGCGAAGTAACGCATCTTAACTTGAGCCGTACGGCAACAGACGAACAAGGTACAACGCTTTATTACACCTGGATTACAGTTGATTCTTAATCCGTGAGAAGGGTTCGTCGAGTCGAGCTGGGACTACCTAACACTCCTAACTTCTCTAAGAATGCGAACCCATCTACCTATATATCTGCTACCTGTTATGTACTGGTCTAGAACGAGACCCTCGTCGATACGGCGCCTTAACTACCTACCTTATTCTCATTCCCCCACAGAGGAACCGGCGCCTAGGCAGGCCCGTGTCCCGTGTTCCATGTCATTAGGAGATTCCTTATGATGTTTGTTTTTCCTACTATAGGTATATATGTACGACCCGCGATCGCATGCGGACATGGTTAGAAAGTTAGGTAGGTTATGTACAAGCGTGGAGAAGAAAAAGAGGCGAGACAAGAGGCCACGATGGAGTTAGCGGCGGTTATCATCATTACCTATTTCTGGAACAGATACTTCATTCTGTTCTAGGAAGGTTGCAAATGCGCATACATACATAGTTTAGGTACTTTTCAATTCTGCTATGGGTAGGTAAGTATATGTAGGTTAAGTATGTATGTGTAGGCGTTTAGAGGAAAAAAACGTTGGGGGATCAGGGGATTTGACCGAATGACCGCCGTTCTACCACGGGGCTTCTTACCTTTCTTCGCTTCCATGTCACTCCTGACAAGCCCTGCCCGTGGCTATTCAAATAGCTTAAACGCCGTTCAGGATGCGCTGCTACGGCTATGAATGTTACTATAGTTTATAGGTAGTTTTATTATGATAAATAAGCGAGTTCGTTACCGGGTACCCAGGTATATACATACTTACCTATACTATGTACGGGTTGCAAATATGTATGTACATACATAAAAAGCCCGCGCAAAATTAGTATTCCTACGAAGTCACAAAGTCTTTGTTTATCTGTGGTTTATGCTTAAAACTTGACATTACCTATCCACTCACCTAAGGTTAGAACACCAGCCCACTGTTCATTCCTTCACCTACCTACCAGATGTCAACGTGGTATCTGTATCAGGTCACCAATTTAAGTACACACAAAGAAGGTAGATAGGCGAAAGGGTAGGCATGTGTGTGTCCTTTGGCCAGCAGGGTTAGGCGCTCAGCACCCAATGATCGGTAGTTATTCTCACACGCGAGCAGGGATCGCCGAAAGGATTGGTCCCTTTTTTCTTTAGACTTTAGGCCCAGCCCGCCTAACTTAAGATGCTCACCTGCGATACCCACCTTAAGTTCAACGGACCCCTTGTCCAGCTCCAGCCCTGTAAGTAAACGGCACGGAAACGGCCGTACCTTACATACATATAACAGTATTTGAGGTGATAGCTGGTGATGGCATCCTGCCTATATATGCAACATGGTAGGTAACAGTGTAAGTATTAGTATTTCTCAAGTGCCGTATTTGACAAGAAGACCTAGTAAGCTAAAACGCGCGTATCTATACCTAGTTTCCGCCCGGCAGTCAAACGGACAAACAAATATGTAGGAAGTAAGGGACTTCGAGAAGGTAGGCAGGCTAAGTAGGCGAATTCAATATGGCAGCCAAGCCGTCCTGCAAAAAAATTGCCAGGTTGTCGCTAAAGAAAAGAGTCGGTTGCTAATGATGATCGGTATCTATAGTTTCACGTGTCCAGGTCAGGCAGTCCAGTCTCTCGTTCGTTGCATTGCACGATGCTTTTGCTAGCTGGTGTTCATCGCGAATAATAAGTTGAAGTAAGTACTTTAGAAGGGTTTTTACATACAACTACTGGCGCTATTGTGGACTTACATATGCATGTTTGTAACGCCCCGAGATATCTAGGTCACTATGTATGTACAGCATACCTAGGTACTAGTGGAAGATAAAAAAGTATGTGTGTGCGTAGGTAGGTAAGTTCATATTTGGTAATAAGTATCAACCCGTTCGACAGACATAGGAAGCTCTTGTCCGACTCTCCTAGGTTACTTAGGTACCTAGGTAGTTGTGCGATGAGCTCTTTGCTCTTTGATCTGCGTAGGACTATTTATCTACATATATGGATCGGATCACTCAAGGAGCATAGCCAACACGGTTGACAGGAAGTCGAAACATACGGGTTACCCAAAAATAGTCAATCTGTTCAGTGCATACATACAGTTTAAACGCCTTCGTTAAAATGATCGACCGAAGGAACTGCCAACTGTGTTTTCATATTCGATTTGGATGTAAACGGGATCTTACGTTACGTCACTGCTCCGCATGTGAAGACTTCGCATTGTTAAGGAGTCAATTCCTACGTCTTGGTATCGGCCTACGTTTGGTACTAAGATAGATGACCTATACACACAGGGAAAGAGGATTCGAACCGAAGGGAGGCCATATGATTCATTCATACAATCACCAGAAAATTTGAAGATGTGACGACAGCTTATCTGCTACGCGCTCACGAGGCAGGGCAATAGAACGAAAGAATGATGCGAAAAATCAAGCGTCGTTGTCCTATATCAACTTATCTATCTACCCTCTCAACACGAGACACCTCCTGACGTCGGCACATTCTGGCAGCTCGAGCTCTTCTTCCCACCAGTAACATTAACACCACTCCAGTTCCAATCCTTACAGCTTCCAACACCGCACTCGATATAGACACGAACGGCATCACTTCCCACAGAGCCCGTAACATTCTGTAGGACAAAACCCGTGACACTAACACCGCCCGTCGGCTCACCTTTCGTGCCACCGTAAGACTGGGTGACGACGATGCCATAGTCGGAGTAATCGGCGTCGACCCCGGACCCGTCGAGGAAGATGTTGCGGTACGTGATGTCCTTTACCGTGCCCGAAGCGCCCGAGATGGTCTTGATCCGCACCGACTGCTGCGATTTCTGCACCGTGCTGTCCGCGAAGGTCACGTTGGACACCACGTTAACCGTCTGGCCCCCTATTGATCCGATCGAGAGGCCGTGTCCGCCCGAGCAGAAGCCGGAGCCGAAGTAGATGTTCGACCCGCTGTTCACGGCCACGCAGTCGTCTTGGTTCCAGACTTTCGCCCCGGTGATGGTCACGCCGTCTGCATTGTTGACTGTGTATGCACAATTAGATATATTGTAGTCTTTTACTCCGCCGTTCCACCCTAGTCATGATGGTTTTCTGCGCTCAAATACCCCTTAAACCGCCAGGGAAAAACAGGATAATAAAGGATAAACAGTACTTACTATTAAAAGCATCCGTATTCTTCCCCAGGGCTGCACCATCCCTATCATCAACAGTGACATCCCTGACAGTAAGGTTATACACGTAATTCAAACTGAAACTATTCTTGGGCGCATTTTTAATCGTGATGCCCTCGAGGAGGGAATCATTGAGGTGATTAGCCTTGAAGAACTTCGGCTTCGTCACCCCGCCACCGCCACCTTCCCCATCCCAGTAGAGGGCGCCCTGACCGTCGAGCACGCTGCCCGGGGCGCCCTGAACCGTGATGCGGTTGCCGCTGACCGAGAACAGCGACCCTTCCCACTCGGCGTATCCGAACGTCGTCGTGCCCTCGAAGATCACCGTCGTCCCGTCGTTCAGCTTCTCTAGGTTCAACGTCTTGCCGCCTGGCACCTGCAGCGACGAGAGCACGATCGTCGAGCATGATGCTTTGCTCGCGCTCGCTGAGGAGTAACCTAGCGATCCGCTGAATGTGCATGAGCCGGCAGCGCCCGCCACTGCGTCCTCGAGGCGAGGCGCCGCTGTCACCATGGGAGCTGGCGTGCCTACTACGCCATTGGCGCCCAACAGCAAGGACAATGCCGCGAATGCTATATCCTTCATAGCGCGTCACGGGTTCTTGGGGAGAAGCAAATGATTTCTTTGGAGCTATCCTCTTCGACAGGTGAACTAAGGCGGATGGGACTTGTCGCTTATAGAGTGAAGCACCAGACCAGGGGAAAGGGAAAACATGGTGCTTGGTTCAGTTAAGGCCTTTATGAATATAACATTTCCATCTTTTTGGCCAAACTCGTATACTATACAGAGTAGTTCTTCCGCTCCTAGATACTAGATATAACGGCGGAGTCGATAGCATCGAGGAATCCGGCCGATTGGTGGAACTCTTCTTGGAAACACGCACTGCCTACGTCCTTCCTTTTCCATGCACTCGCCATATTGTCACCGACTATGTCGCAGTCGGTATTTTTCTCGAAACGTGCAAGTTAGTGCTCAAGACAGTAGAGTAGAACTAAATAATATGAGAAAAGAAAAGGTATGGGCTTAAGTCTTAACCTATAGTTAACATCGATAGGGTAAGATCAACTATATTAGTCATACTGCTGTTATAGACCGGGAGGACAACCAAAAGGCCCAATTTTATTATTATTATTTTTTTTTTTTTTTTTTTTTTTTTTTTTTTCTATATTGGTAT